>Ga0210407_10000020_pt1 | contig 242963 bp, 220 predicted proteins | sample IncBWC27MmetaG_FD_150860 | JGI IMG/M metagenome (GOLD analysis project Ga0210407, IMG submission 150860) | Forest soil microbial communities from Barre Woods Harvard Forest LTER site, Petersham, Massachusetts, United States - Inc-BW-C-27-M | ecosystem: Environmental > Terrestrial > Soil >... | reverse complement strand
TTTCATCGCCCGCTCCATCGCGGCCTTCGGGTAGGATTCCATGCTCCGCATGGTCTCCTATCCTCGCCGCCCGCAAAGCGGACATATCACGTGCTATCTCAACCGGACATATCATGTGCTACTGACATCCTCGCGGTCTGAGGTTGACATCGTCGGGGATTCGCGCCAGACTTCGCATAATGACGGAAGGCCAGTGCCAGTGACGGCCTGGTTCGAGCAGGACTCAACCACTCCATGTCGCAGCCGGAATCGTACGGAATACCACCGTCTTTGAATCAGAAATCGTGGGACAAGAAATCGCCCGGTGCAGTGGGGGAAGGCTTCTCGGCACGCGAGGTGACGGACGTGTTCCGCACTATCGCGGCCAATGGCGGTGGAGAGACGTCGTTTGACCTGGCGATGGACCTGGTTTTGAACCAGGTGGTCGAGCAGGCGCGGCGGGAGACGGGGGCCACGGGAGCAGCGATCGCGCTGGCGAGAGCGGGCGAGATGGTGTGCCGGGCGACCACGGGTGCGGATGCTCCCGACCTGGGAGTTCGGTTGGAGACGACCTCGGGACTCTCGGGAGCGTGCCTGCAAACCGGAAAGATTCAGCAGTGCGGCGACACCGAGACAGACCCGCGAGTGAATGCCGAGGCCAGCCGGCGGCTGGGAGTGAGATCGATCCTGATTGTGCCGCTGAGCGATGGGCGGGAACCGTTTGGAATCCTGGAGGTGTTTTCCTCGATCCCCTATGCGTTTGGAGATGGGGACATCAGCGCGCTCCAGGTTTTGGCGCGGCGGGTGGTGGAGAATGCGAATCGCGGAGAACAGGCCGCGGCGTTGCTTGCGGCTGAGCCCGCGAATGCGGAGTTTGCGAGTAATTCAGAGTTCGCGAATCAGGATGCGAGGTTGAACGTTCCCGCGAAGGAGCCGAAGCCCGCAATCGACTATGAGCAACTTTTGCAGCCCGAGGGCGGGAGCCGGGAACCGGATGGGTCAGCGCGACGTTCCGAGGTTTGGTCCTCAATTCTGGGCGTGCTGGTGATTGTGGTGGCGGTGTTGTTGGGATTGGCGGTGGGATGGCGGTTCGGCATAGGGCGGGGACTCCAAAGAGAGGCTCGGCCTCGGTCGAGTGTGGCTGGGCCCGGCGGAAATTCGAAGCCGGGGGCGGACTCTGCGGGAGAGACAGAGACCGTGCGCGCGCCGGCCGTGGGAAATGGTTCCGCGTCTGCAACGAGAGCGTCGAGCTCCGCGACTGCGGTTGAGCCGCCGAGCGGCGGACTCGTGGTAACGCAGAATGGCAAAGTCATCTATCGCCTGCCGCCCGCGGAGCAGGAGACTGGCGCACGGACGAAGACGGCGGCGGGGGACCCAGAGGAAGGATCCGCGACGCGATTGATTCATCGTGTGGAACCAGAGTATCCGCAGGAGGCGCGAACGAAACATATTCAAGGGGTGGTGACCCTGGATGTTCAAGTCGGAGGAGAAGGCGCAGTGCATAACGTTGCAGTCGTCGAAGGCGATCCGCTGCTGGCGGAAGCGGCGGTTGCGGCGGTAAGGCAATGGAGATATCAGCCGAACATGGTGGATGGCCAGCCGGTGGAGATGCAGACGCGAATCAAGATCCGGTTCACGCTTCCGCCGAGCTGACGGTAGGATGGCTGATCGCAGGATGAACGATCCTGCATACCTGAACAGGTTGTTTTTGAGACTGGGCATTCGCCTGAGTTTCGTGCTAAAGGACGTGGGTTTGAGGACGGTCGAGTCTTTCTTCTTTATTGAAAACACAGCATTTGACCTGCATCTAACTATTTGGTAACTAGCACTTCCTTCCCATTGCAAGAACTTGCAGGAGTCGATAAATTGACCCTACTTGAGGTTCGATCTGCGCCGAAGTTTGGCGCTTTCATTGGAAGTATCTGGCCCCCCCGAAATGAAACGGCAAGCGATGGGTTTTCGCTTGTCCAGGAACCAAGGCAATGTCACGTCCGTGGGATTTTGTGAAAACCACGAATGGGACTGAGAGGGCGGAGCTATGAACGGGGAGGTGCACTTTATGAGCGAAATCCAAATGAACGCCGGCAAGAATGAATCTCAGCAGCCGACGGCCAAGGCGTCGCGAAAGGACAACGGAGGAGGCGATTTGCATCTGCGCTCGCTGCGGAGCTTGCGGGAGGAGGCCGAGATCAACGCTATCAGCCGAACTCTGGAACATACGGGATGGAACCGGAGGCGGGCGGCGCAGTTGCTATCGATCAGCTACCGGGGGATTCTGTACAAGATCCGCCAGCACAACCTGACGCCGCGTACGCGAGGGCAAGAGGAGCCGATGGGGCAGATCCTGAAGGCCGATTCGCAAGGCTGAGATTGCGGGGAGATTGCAGGGAGAAGTGCCGAGAGAAGTGCAGGGATGGAACTACTGCGTGGGCGGCACGCCGATTTGAGCGTGCGGATGGCCCCCTGGGAGAGGTAAGCTATCAACAAGCTATCAACCAGCTATCAACCAGGAGCGGCTAAGTCCGATGTACCTAGACTTTTTCGGCCTTCGAGAGCAGCCATTCGGGGTCACGCCGGATCCGCGATATCTTTATCTGGGTCCGGGGCATCGCGAGGCGCTGGCGTCTCTCTATTACGGGATCGAGGCGAATCGGGGATTCCTGTCGCTGATTGCGCGGCCGGGCATGGGCAAGACCACGCTGCTGTTTCACCTGCTGGCCAAGTTCGAGCGTACGGCGCGAACCGCGTTCCTGTTTCAAACCCAGTGCAGTTCGCGGGAGTTCATGCGGTTTCTGCTGGGGGAAATTGGCATTGAGACGGAATCGCAGGATTTCGTCAAGATGCACGAGCAGTTCAACCGCTGCCTGGTGCAGGAAGCGCGAGCCGGCAAGCGGTTCATTGTGGTGATCGACGAAGCGCAGAATCTGGATGCGTCGGTTCTGGAAACGGTCCGGCTGCTTTCGGACTTCGAGACTCCGCAGGCCAAGCTGCTGCAGATCATCCTGGTGGGGCAGCCCGGGCTGGCGGACAAGCTGGCGACCCCGGAGCTGGAGCAGTTGCGGCAACGGATTACGTCAGTCAGCAGTTTGAGTCCGCTGACTCGCGAAGAGACGGGACGCTTCATGGATCACCGGCTGCAGGTCGCTGGACACCGGGGAGCACGGTTGTTTTCGCCGGAGGCAGAGGAGTTGATCGCGCAGGTGAGCGAGGGCATCCCGCGGCAGATCAATAATTACTGTTTTCACACCCTGTCGCTGGCTTGCGCCATGCGGAAAAAAATCGTCGACGTCAGCATGGTTCGGGAAGTGATGCACGACCTGGATATACGTCGATTCGTTTCCGAGGTGGGAGCGCCTTCTTCCCACCGGCAGGGGATCGGGAATGGGAACGGGGCGAATGTGTCGAATGGGGCAGGCGGACCGATGGTTGTTCCCTTCCATGCGGTGGAAGAGTTGATCGGATTCGAGCCGGAGTATGCGCGTCCCATCGCAACCGCAGACGGAGGGGCGAAAGATTACCTGAGTCCGGCCGAGGCCATCGAGCACATGCGGGAGGTGGCGCGTTTGTTGCATAACTGGCGGAACCGTTCGGGGGGTCCCGACCGGCAGTCAGCCTAGCCGCCACGTAGAGGCGTCTGGAGCAAAGGCAGCAAGGCACGACGAGACTAGCGGTACTAACTGAGCTCATGAGCAGAAATTTTCAACTGATGCAAAATCTGGGCAAGGAACGGGAGATGTTCCAGGTCCCTGCGGAAGGGACCGTTGCCGAGCCGGTCGTTGCCGATTCGGTCATTGCCGAGCCGGTTGTCGTGCATCCGGTTGAACTGCAGCCGCCGCAGCTGAAGATGGAAGAAGCGCAGCGGGACGAGATCTTCAAGCTGGTGCAGGGCGTGTTCCTGATGCCGGGGGAGAAGTCGCGGGTGGTGGTAGTTTCGGGTACAGAGTCGGGGAATGGCTGCAGCTGGATTTGCGCCCGCATGGCGGAAGTGCTGGCATCGCAGATTTCGGGAGCGGTGTGTGTGGTGGACGCGAACCTGCGCGCGCCTGGACTGCACCGGGAATTTGGCGTGCCCAATCACTACGGATTGACCGATGCGCTGCAGGGGACGGAACCGATTCGTAGATTTGTGACTTCGCTTTCGCGTCCGAACCTGTGGCTACTGAGCTGCGGGGCGCAAGTGGAGGGTATGCATTCCCTGATGAGATCGGACCGCATGCGGGCGTTGCTGCCGGAATTGCAGCGCGAGTTCGACTATGTGCTGATCGATGCCCCGTCTATGGATTCGGGACAGGACAGCGTGATCCTGGGGCGTGATGCTGAGGGCGTGATTCTGGTGCTGCGAGCGAATTCGTCCCGCCGCGAGTCGGCGCGCAAGGCAGTGCGCAATCTGGAAAACGCCAACGTCCGGGTGCTGGGCGCGGTGTTGAATCACCGTACGTTTCCGTCGGTGGTTTGAGCCCGGCGGTTTGATCATGGCGTATCTACTGCAGCAATTGTTGGCGAAGAGCGCGCAGGCTTATCCGGAAAAAGCGGCGGTGTGGGCGCGCGGGCAGAGCATTACGTATCGCGAGCTGGAGGAACGGTCGAACCAGCTGGCGTTTCTGCTGCAGGAGAAGGGAATCAGAAAGGGCGACCGGGTCGGGCTGTTTTTCCCCAAGAGCGTGGAGTCGATTATCAGCATGCTGGGCGTGCTGAAGGCGGGCGGAGTTTATGTGCCGCTCGATCCGCAGGCCCCGGCGGACCGGGTGGGCTACATCATCGGGAGCTGCGGGATTCGGATTCTAATCACCAATTGCGAGCGGCGAGCGGCGCTGACAGCGGAAACGCGGAGCATGCTGGAGTGCTGCATTCTGACAGAGGGCACGGCAGACGTCGGCAGCGGCGAAGGCGATATTGTTGAGTGGTCGGCGCTGGCCGAGTTTCCTGCTTTGACGGCGCCGGCGGTGAGCCTGATCGAGACCGACCTGGCCTACATTCTTTACACCTCGGGCTCGACGGGACGGCCCAAGGGTGTGATGTTGTCGCACCGGAACGCGTTGACGTTTGTGGAATGGTGCGCCAAGGAATTCCGGGTGCACAGCGACGACCGGCTCTCTAACCATGCTCCGCTGCACTTCGATCTGTCGGTGTTTGACGTCTACAACACGCTGGAAGCGGGCGCAACGGTCTACCTGATCACCGAGGATCTGGCAGTGTTTCCCGCCAGCCTGGCGGATTTTATTGAGACCCAGGGCATCACCATCTGGTACTCGGTGCCTTCGGCCCTGATGCTGCTGCTGTTGCACGGACGGGTAACCGCGGAGCAGTTGAAGAGCATTCGCGTGCTGCTGTTTGCGGGCGAAGTCTTCCCCATGAAGTATGTGCGGCAACTGGCGCAGGTTTCACCCGGCAGCGATCTCTATAACCTGTACGGACCCAGCGAGACCAACGTCTGCACTTATTACAAAGTGGAGCGCGAGCGGCTGGCCAGCCTGGAAACGCTGCCGATCGGGATCGCCTGCGCCAATACGGAAGTTTTTTCGGTGACTCCGGATGGACAGCTGGCGGGGCCGGGAGAGACTGGCGAGTTATATGTGCGCGGTCCAGGCGTTACCAATGGTTACTGGGCAGATGAGGAAGAAACCCGGAAGTCGTTAGTGCCCAACCATTTTCAACAGCATTTCGAAGAGAAGATATACCGCACCGGCGACATGGTGACGGTGGGCGAAGACGGCAAGTATTATTTTCAGGGCCGGCGCGACAGCATGATCAAGAGCCGCGGCTATCGCATCGAACTGGGCGAGATTGAGAGTGCGCTGTTGAGCCATCCGGGAGTGCGGGAAGCGGCAGTGCTGGCGGTTCCGGATGAGATCATCGGCAACCGCATCCGGGCGGTGGTGGCGCTGCACTTTGACCACGCAGGATCGTTGGGGGTTCTGGAACTGCAGCAGTACTGCGCGGCGCGAGTTCCGAAATACATGATTCCCCTGATTGATTTATGCGAGGAACTGCCTAAGACTTCGACTGGGAAAATTGATCGCGTCAAGTTGGCGGGAGAGCCTGCAGGCGTGCGCTAGAGTTACCTCGTGGAATAGAGCCCTTGCACGCTACAAAGAGCTGAGTGGGCGAATAATTCGTTAGTTGGTTTGGAAACGTTGGCGACGAATCGATCACTTATGATAAGGACGACAATTTATGATAAACTCAAAAGCGTTGATGCCATCGAGCGACTGGTGATGGCTAAATCGACGAAGTAGCAGTTTTGCTGTAGCCGTGGAACAGGCTTCTGGCCACCCCCAGCCTTTTCGCGCAGTGCACGAACATCCCTCCTCCCCCCTGGGTTCACGAACACAAGATATCGCAGGAATTCCTATGCATATAGCCCGCCGAACTTTTACCGCTGGTATCAAACTGTTTGATCTGCTCGTGATGGTGGTTTGCCTCGCCATGTCCACTCTTCCCCAATATCACCAGGTGGGGAGGTTCACGCTGGCCAAGTTTTTCGAGCTACGGGTGAGCCTGGGCAACTTGATCGTGTTTGTGAGTTTCCTGCTGGTCTGGCACTTCGTGTTCAGCGTATTCGGGCTCTATGGATCGAAGCGCCTGGCGAGCCGATGGGATGAAATTTGGGACGTCATCCGAGCCGCGATTCTGGGGACGCTGGTGGCGGCGGTATTTGGTCTGACTTTCCGCATCTGGGTGGTGAACCCGACATTCCTGGTTCTGTTTCTGTGGCTGAGCACCTCGTCGGTGATCGTGAGCCGGATGGTGATTCGGAAAGCGCTGGCTTATGCCCGGCGGCATGGCCGAAATACCCGGAACATGCTGGTGATCGGAACCAATGCCCGGGCGCTGCAACTGGTGCAACGAATCGAAGGCAAGCCGGAGCTGGGCTACCGCATATTGGGATTTGCCGACGAAGAATGGGTGGGGATGGAGGAGTTCAAGAAACAGGGACGCGCCCTGGTGACGACTCTCGATGCCTTGCCGTCGTATGTGCGGCGCAATGTGGTGGATGAAGTGGTGCTGGCGCTGCCCATTCGCTCGTTTCATGGATTCGCGTCGCACATCGCGTCGGCTTGCGAACAGCAGGGCATCATTGTGCGATTTCTACCCAACATTTTCGATCTGAAGGACGTGCAACAGCGAGCTGACGAATTCGACGGAGACCCACTCATCAGCCACGAGAGCACGATCACCGATTTCTGGGGACTGGCGGCGAAACGCGCCCTCGATATTCTGATTTCGCTGACAGCCATCATCCTGGTTTCGCCGGTCATGCTGTTGGCCGCGGCGCTGGTGAAGCTGACTTCGCCGGGGCCGATTTTCTTCGTGCAAAAACGCCTGGGGCTGAACAAGCGGATGTTCCACATCTATAAGTTCCGGACCATGGTGATGGACGCCGAGGCGCGCTTGAAAGACGTTGAGCATCAGAACGAGGCCAACGGGCCGGTGTTCAAGATCAAGCTGGATCCACGCATCACGTTGATCGGCCGGTTGCTGCGCAAGACCAGCATCGACGAACTTCCTCAGCTCTTCAATGTGCTGAAGGGGGAGATGAGCCTGGTGGGACCGCGGCCGCTGCAGGTGCGGGATTACGAACTGTTTGAAACCTACTGCCAGGACTGGCAGCGCAAGCGCTTCAGTGTCCGTCCTGGGATTACCTGTCTCTGGCAGATCATGGGACGGAGTTCGACCACGTTCGAAAAGTGGATGGAGCTGGATCTGCAGTACATTCGCACCTGGTCGGTATGGCTCGATCTGGAGATTTTAGCCCGGACCGTTCCTGCCGTGTTAAGGGGCTCCGGGGCCGCGTAACACGTAAAGTGTTCTCCGGATCGCGATGGCAGATGGGTGAGTGATTTCCTGCTTGGCGAACGGGTCGAGTTTTGCTCTAATTCCGACAGTCGTCATCGCATTGCGAAGCAACATGGTGCGAGAAGACTGCGGATATGAGTTCATCTCCATCTGTACCCGATTTTGAGGTAGGAATCATTGGAGGCGGCCCTGCGGGATCGAGCATGGCGGCCTACCTGGCCAAAGCTGGGATTGACTGCGTAGTGTTTGAGCGGGAACTGATGCCCCGTCCACACGTGGGAGAGTCGCTGGTCCCGTCCTCGACTCGGGTTTTCAAGGATCTGGATTTTCTGCCGAAAATGGAGGAAGCGAAGTTTCCTCACAAATTTGGCGCAGCCTGGACGGCAGCCTCGGATGCGAAAGTCTACAGGATAGATTTCGGCGGCGTGTCGGCCGACTGCCGCGTGGATGTCCGTTTCGATGAACGCAATCAGCCCGGCGTCAGCCAGAACTATACCTACCACGTGGACCGCGGCAAGTTTGACCTGATGCTGCTGCAGCATGCCAACCAGTTCGGCGCCAAAGTGTACGAAGGTGTGGGCGTCAACCGAGTTGACTTCAGCGACCCCAATTGCGCCGCGATTAAGTTCAACGTGGGCAAGAAAGAAATGAGCACCACTTGCCGCATCGTGGTGGATGCCAGCGGTCGCAAGACTCTGGTGGGCAACCAGTTAAAGTGGCGCATTCAGGACAGTCATTTCGACCAGTACGCCATTCACACCTGGTTCAACGGCTACGACCGCCGCTGCATGGCTTCCGATAAGGAAACGCAGGGCGATTTCATCTTCATCCACTTCCTTCCTATCACCAATACCTGGGTCTGGCAGATTCCCATCACCGACCAGATCACCAGCGTCGGCGTGGTCACGCAGAAAAAGAATTTCGCCAGGAGCAGGGAATCGCGGGAGGCGTTCTTCTGGGAGTGCATCAAGACCCGCCCCGAATTGTATGAAGGTCTGAAGGCGCAGGGCTCGGTGCAGATGCATCCTTTCAAGGACGAAGGCGATTACAGCTACGCCATGAAGCAGCTTGCCGGCGACCGTTTGGTTCTGGTCGGCGATGCGGGACGTTTTGTGGATCCTATCTTCTCCACCGGCGTGAGCATCGCTCTGAATTGTTCGCGTTTTGCGCACAAGGACATTATCGCCGCGCTTGAGACCGGAAACTTCAGCCGCGAGTCGTTCCAGACGTACGAGTCCACGCTCCGGCGCGGCACGCGCAACTGGTACAACTTCATCACCGTCTACTACCGCCTGAACGTGCTGTTCACCGCCTTCGTTCAAGACCCACGCTATCGCCTCGATGTTCTCAAGCTGCTGCAAGGCGACGTCTATGACGATGCCGAGCCGCCAGTTCTGACCCGGATGCGCAACATCGTCCAGCAGGTGGAGCAGGATCCGAACCATGTGCTCCACGGTTTGCTCGGAGACCTTACGGCGGATGCGTTTGTAGAAGCTTCGGCCTAGTGAAATCGGCAATCGGACTTCTTTAAGACTGGCAACACGACCACGCCCTGGTTCCTGCATCCGCAGGGCATTTGGCGGATACGGGCATTTGGTGAATCCCACTGCGAGCAGGTCCAAAACTGGATCTGATCGCAGTGGGATTTGTTTTTGGGAGCCTATCTTGGTACTGCGGCTGGTGCGGGACGCGGCTTTCGGCGCACGCCTGCGTGGTACACTCTTTCCACTAAACTGGAACGTCGGCCGGATTTTTGGCTACTCCAGTATTCTTGTATTCCTGCTTTCGAGGAATTTATGAAACCAGCCATCGAGACTCCCGGCGGAGTTTCTTCCGATCCCTATCAGAAGACGGTTTGCTGCCTGCGTTGCGAACAGAAGCTGCAGCGCTATCAGTTGATGCGTGCTAGCCTGGCTCCGGGTAACGCCGGTCACGCAATTCTGTCGTGCCCGCGTTGCGGGCATGTAGAGTTCGTTTCCGATACCAGCCCGTTGCTGCAGAGTCTGGAACTCGTCTCCATCGATACCGGCGACGGCGACTAATCCCACAGGCTAGAAGGGAATATCGTCGTCCGTGATCGGCCCGGAAGATCCGGCTGGTTCCGGCTCGGGAGTGCGCTGATCGAAGTTATTGCCTCCGCCCGCCGAAGAGGACGATCCGCGCGAGCTTCCACTGTAATCTCCGCCACTAGCGCCCTCGCCGCGTCCACCCAATAGAATCAGATCGCTGGCCACCACTTCGGTCATATACTTTTTCTGGCCGGAGGTCTTGTCGTCCCACGAACGGGTCTGTAGGCGGCCCTCGATGTAGACCTTGCCACCCTTCTTCAGATACTCTCCGGCAATCTCAGCCAGGCGCTGCCAGAGCACGACGTTGTGCCACTCGGTGCGGTCCTGCCATTCGCCGGCCTTGTCTTTGAAGCGCTCGTTGGTGGCGATAGTAAGCTTGGCCACGGGCGTGCCCTGCGGCGTGTATTTGACTTCGGGATCTTTCCCCAGATTTCCGATCAATTGAACCCGGTTCAGACTCTTGCCAGCCATGTGGGTGCTCCTTTGCAGGGGTTCACTATAGCAGAATGAGGCCGGTGGAAACGCTCCTGCTGCTCATAACTCCTTTTCCGGGTGTCATTTTGGGCCGGGAGTCCGTCGATTCGCAGCCGTGTTCTTCACGCGGAAGTAAGGTTCATAACCCGCCGCTCTCAGGGTATAATTCTTCGCATGCCTCCTGCACCCGGCGCCACCAGAGCGGTTGGGATGGTTCCCGACGATCAGAAATTTGAACCAAGGTCCAAGGGCCTGGCCACACCTCGTAAGAAGAAGCCCAAGGAGTTGGCCGTCATCACCGAATGCTGCACGGGATGCGCTGGCTCGCCCGCATGCGTGGAATACTGTCCGGTGGAAGACTGCATGTTTTGGGTGCCTGACGAAGACCATCCGCCGTTCGGCCGGATCGCAATCGACCCCATCCTCTGCATCGGCTGCAAGAAATGCCTGAGCAAAGGCCCCGACGGCTGCTTCCTCGACGGCTGCCCCTGGGACGCGATCGCCATGGTTGACACGGCTGAAGTGGAAAAAGAAGTCGGGCCGATGGCGATTTAGGTTTCGAGGATTCTCGGAGCAGCGACTTTCATGATGTTTCGTGGTGAGGAGGCGTATGACGCGGTCGGCAATGTTATTCGCTGTTGCTGCGATTGCGCTTCTTATTTTCGCCTTGCTCTCTCGTTACATGGCCCCAGCCGGATTTGTTACCTTTACTTTCCATCGCGAGAGCTTCGCCTTTTCTCCTGATTCGGTTTGTGTTTTCATGGCTGCGTTCCTTTGCGTTTTCGCCGCAATCTATTCCTTCTGGATTCTCCCGATGAATCAGAAAGCCGCGACTTGGCATTTCTGGTTGACAGCGGGCGGAATTCTCATTTTCTGGATAGGTTTCTATTCGCTCGCAGCGCTAGCCACGAGAGGACGTTTAGTGGAGTTTCGCGGTGCGGCCCTGGCAACCGCCGTCGGCCTGTTGACCTCATCCTCCCTGATCTTGATAGCGCAGGGAATATTTCTGGCGAACCTGATCTCTGGAATAGCCAAGCTCCGCCACGGTAGCTCACCTTCGGTTCTTGGTGCCGCCGTTAGCTCCAGCAAATCCCACTGGTTGCCATAGAGATCCTCGAATACAGCCACGGTTCCGTACGCTTCCACATGCGACGGCTCGCGGACCTTAACGCGGCGCGCCGCGTCGGCGAGACGCCCGCCGGACAGTCGCCGAGACGGCGGCGCTACTGGTTTGCGGGCGCAGCGCTTCGTTTCTGGATCGCCTTCTCTGTTTCCTGCGCCTGTTGCCGCACGTCGTTAGAAATATCCGGCAAGTCCCGTTCATAGGGACGAATTGCCCGCAGATCATCGAACTGGCCAACAACGTATAACGCCCGCAATGCCTCCCATACCTGCTCGGTCCCCGGATCGACCACCGCCACTTCTGCGCCCGCAGCTACATTCGCGCCGGGTTGCGAGACTGACCTGATCCGTCCTGGAATTGGCGAACGGATTTCGACCGGCGTGGTGACTCCTGTGGTCGCCAGCTTGGCGAGTAAGCCGCCTTGATGGATCGCAGTACCGGGACGATCGGCGTCAATGATGTGACCGTCCGCGGGAGCGCTGATCTGGGCCGGTTGCAGCAAGGCCACAATCTGCGGACGTCCGGTGGCATCGCCGAAGCGCACCAGCGACAGCGCGGCATTTCCCCGCACCATGGGGGAAGAATCGGAGAGCATCTTCAGCAGAGTCTCGTGGAATCCCGCGCCCGAAGTATCTTGTCCCATCACCCATGCGTCGGTGTTGCGCACTTCTTCGACGGGATCGGTGGCCAAGCGAATCAAGTCGGGATACCACTGTTTCGCGGCCGCGTCGGTGTGCGCCATGCGATCCCCCATCTGCACCAGCGCATGTTGAATGTGCCGCGGCTTCTTGTCGTCATGCAGATATTCGGTTAACTGCTGGTCGGAAAGATGCCTGCCGAACCACGTGTTCCACCAGAACAGAAACGGCATGAGCACGATGAGCCATCCGGTGGCGAAGAAGAGAATCTTCTGGGTGCGGGACATGGAGCGCTTGGGTGTGGGCGCCACCGCGCCAAAGCTACCGGGGTTGATCTGCGGATTTGGACTGGCGGACGTCTCGGATGAACTCGGCATGGATTCTCGGTCAGGACTATAACAGACGGTGCCTACTCCACGTCCGCGTCGAGCACTCGCTCCTGCTCAAGGTAGTGTGACATGGCGTATTGCGCCAGAAGCGGCGTCTGGAGCCGGATTTCGGCGCCGATCCACTCGCCTTTGGCGTGCGGAGCGTCTGGGGGATGGTTGCAGCGTCCACCGCTGCCGAACTGCGGGCCGAAGTCGGCGCTTTGAATCTGATCGAACTGATTGATCTCGCGCCAGGCGGCGTCGCCGACGGTGCCGGAAACATCGATTTTGAGTTTCAAAAGGGACATTTCGCGTCCTGCTCCACCCTTCGCGCGGCTGTGGAAGAGCGGCCCTTAAGGGCCGCGTTAGAGACCACGCACGGGCGCGGGCTTCAGCCCCCGTGGTCGTCTTCCATTGGAGCGCCCGTTAAACCCTCACCGGGGCTAAAGCCCAAGGAGGTTTTGTAACGTTCAACGCGGCGCTGAAGCGCCGCTCTTCCACGCTGTAGTAGCCGCTCTTCCACGGTGTTGCGGCCGCTGGCTTGCGCCACACATCAAAGTCATTTCTTTTCGCAAATCGTCAGCTATGCGGAAACCACTGGTACAGCATGAAGTACACGATGACTCCCGTGACAGAAACGTACATCCAGAGGGGCCACGTCCAGCGGGCGATTGCCCGATGCTGGGGATAGCGCGCCTTCAGTCCGCGGTTCAGGGTGACAATCGCCATTGGAACGATCACGATGGCCAGCGTGACGTGCGAAATCAGAATCGTAAAATAAACCGGACGCGCCCAGCCCTCGCCGAGAAATCGAATGTTCCCGACTTCAAAGTGGAAGAACAAATAGCATCCCAGGAACAACGCCGAGGTAATCATGGCGGCGATCATGCAGGCGCGGTGCGCGGCCATGCGTCCGCGCGCAATCAGGATTCGTCCGGTAAGCAGCAGCACGCCGCTGGTCCCGTTCAGGGTTGCATTCAAGGCAGGGAAAAAGGCGTATTGCTCAGAGATCAAGCGGCGGGCCTCGTGCTTCGGCGATTTACCATGAGGAATGCCAGTCCGAACATGACCAGCGAAAACAAGATCAACGTTGCCATCGCCGACGATAGAGGAAAGCTGGTCGAGGCGCCGGGATAAAGAAGACTGCGGAGCGCCGCTACTCCATAGGTCAGCGGATTCATGTACATCAGAGCGCGAATCCAGCCCGATGCTCCGTCCATGGGAAACAGGGCTCCGGACAACAGCCACAACGGAATCAGAAACAGGTTTACGATTCCGTGGAAAGCTTGAGAAGAATCCATGGGCCAGGCGATGGCGAAGCCCAGCGCGGTCAGAGCAAACGAAACCAGGAATACCACCACCCCGACCAGCAGCACTTGCAGGAGTTCGAGATGCACGCCCGTAAACGGGGCGAGAACCAGGAAGATCATTCCTTGCATCGCCGATAACGTCGTCCCGCCCAGCACCTTGCCGAGCACGATCGCCGAACGCGGGACCGGGGCCACCAGCACGGAAAGCAGGAAGCCTTCCTTGCGGTCCTCGATCACTGACATCATCGTGAAGATGGAAGTGAAGAGCACGATCAGGATCAGCGTGCCGGGATAAGAATAATCGAGATAGTGCTGCTGACTTGGTCCGGCACTTGAGCGGAACGAGTTGCCGAATCCCGAGCCCAACACCAGCCAGAACACCAGGGGCGACGCCAGCACTCCCACCACGCGCGTGGGTTGACGGTAGAAGCGTATAATCTCGCGCCACCAGAGGGTGAATGCCGGCAGCATCACTCCGGAGGATATGGGCGCGATCGGTCTTGGTAAAGTTGCGGTCTGGGTCGCCATAGTTAATTCGCTTGCTTAACTCGCTTTTGCTGCGGGACTCTTCGCCGGCGACGCTTCCTTCTTGCCGAACATTCCACGGTCGCGCATCTCCCAGTACCCGTTCAGCAGGAAGCAGCCCGAGAGCGTGAGCAGGATGAGCGTCATGAAAAGGCCGTCGACCGTGCACGAAAATGGCCAGAGCACGATCATGCCACTCAGGAAAATCCAAACCACGCCCACCAACGGCACCAGGCCCAGCAGCAGAGAAAGCACCAGAATCATTGAACGCAAGCTACCTCCTCTTCTTGTTGTTCTCTTTCTTTTTATCTTTACTTTTATCTTCGGAACTTGCTTCGCGCTCTTCACTCCAGAACTTGTGGCCGGTGCGGTGGATGAACACATCTTCGAGCGCGGGCTTACTCACGGAAATCGCCTGAATCTCGCCAGGAAAAGCTTCAACCACATCGGGAACGAAACGGTGTCCGCCCTCGCGCTCGATGCGAACCTGGTTTCCCATCACGGTCGCCTCGACACGGAAACGCGCCTGAATGTGTTCGGCCAGTAAGACTGCGTCGTTGGCGGCATCGAGGAGGATTACGTCACCGCCGATTTCGCTCTTCAATTCCGCGGGAGTGCCCAGCGCGACGAGATTTCCTTCATTCATGATGGCCAGCCGGTCGCAACGTTCGGCTTCCTCCATCAAATGCGTCGTAACCAACACGGAGACATGTTCCTCGTCGCGCAGAATCTGTAGATACTGCCACAAATCACGGCGCGCACCCGGGTCAAGTCCGGTCGTAGGCTCATCGAGCAGCAGGACTCCCGGATGATGCAGCAAGCCCTTGGCCAGTTCGATGCGGCGCTGCATTCCGCCGGAGAAAGTTTCCACGCGTTCTTTCGCTCGCTCGGCGAGACCCACGCGTTCCAGGATTTCTCTCACGCGTATCTTGAGAGCCGATCCGCGCAAGCCGTAGAGATGTCCCTGGTGCCACAGGTTCTCGTACGCCGTCAACTTTACGTCGACACTCTGTTCCTGAAACACCACGCCAATCTGACGGCGCAGACTGGCGGCATCTTCCGTGGCATCACATCCCATTACCACGGCGCGGCCGGCCGTCGGGATCATCAGAGTCGAGAGGATGCGGAAGAGTGTGGTCTTGCCGCTGCCGTTCGGGCCGAGCAGGCCAAACAACTCCGCCGGCCGCACGTCGAATGAAACTCCATTCAACGCGGTGCGGTTCTCGTAGCGGTGAACCAGATTTTGTACGGAAATTACGGGCGCGGCAGCGTGTTCAGCTTCAGGACCGGCTTCCGCGAGCGCAGACACTTTCGAGACCAAAAGAAGACTCCGGGGACTGCAATCAGTTTACGACATTCTGCGCACAATCTCTGCCAGCAACCGCAGTCGCAAGTCGAATACTAGAGCCTGTCTGAATTGTTAGGCCGTCGAGGGACCACGCTCCGCGTGCGGCAGTCTTTCTTCGAAGGCGACCGGGACATGCCGCCACACCTGGATCGCCAGAATCACGGTGGTTGCGAGCAGAAGCGCTCCAACCGCGACGTGAGCCACGGTGGATACCACCATCGGTAGCTCGGGCTGCACGGCGTCCCGTCCCCAGGCGACTCGCGTCAGGAACGCAGTGAAGCCAAGGCAGAGTTGGGCAATGACCAGCGACAGCATCAGAATCGCCGGGCGACGAACGGCTTCAATCTGCGAATAAACGCTGAGCGCCCGCACCGCAGTCCACGCCAACACAAACGAAACCACCACAGCGTGCAGCACATGGGGCCACCAACTCAGGCCGTGGTGCCGGAACATTGCTCCAAGAATCAATTGCACGTAGAGCACGAAAATGGAGAGCAGCGTCAGGGTGAACAGGCTGGGACGGCGCTGGTCGAATTCGACTCGTGGCTGTTCTTCCACCCACCGGCGCCCGGTGAACAACGCAATCGCGACGGCGATGCAGAAAAAAGTCTGGGCCAGCGCGGCATGGGCCGACGAGATTTGCCACGGGAGATACCAGAGCACTGTAATTCCACCCAGGATTCCCTGTGCGATCACCGTACCCACAGCCGCATAGGCCAAAACCCGCAGCCAGCGCCGCTTCTCGACCCGCCAGGTCCACACTGCGAGAATGATCGTCAGCAGTCCGGCACCCTGCGCGATCATGCGGTGCGTGTGCTCGAATTTCACGCCGCCTACGAGTTTCGGAATTTTGTACCAGGAACCGAAAGATGTGGGCCAGTCCGGTACCGAGAGCCCGGCGTCGTTGCTGGTAACCAGAGCGCCTGCGATCAGCAGAAGAAAAGTCCAGCAGGCCAGCAGCACCGCGAGCCGATGATGCCCGCGATTGTAAGTTGTGGCGATGGCTTTCAGAGTGATGCCCCTTGGGTCTTGGACGGCCGAGCGAATGCGATGCCGTCCCTGGCGTAAGCGGGCGGAGCAGGTTACGCGGCACGCGCGCCTGCTCCGTCCAACTCGGTATCTTACCAAACCGCGGCGCTTACTCGGCGGCCGGTTTGAAGCTCTGGTCCACGGTCTTCGTGTCTTTCGCGGCGACCGTGACTTTCTGATCCTGTTCGCCGAGTTTCTCCTGCACGAATGCAATCGTATAGTCGCCCGGCGGCAGGCCCTTGATCTCGTACTTGCCATCTTTGCCGGTCACGGCATAGAAGGGAGTTTTGACCACGTTGATGTACATCTTCATCCAGGGGTGCTGGTTGCACTTTACCGGCAGCATGATTTCCTCGCGGGCGAAATTCTTCTCGAGGGGAGCGGAAGACGGCGGCTGCGACTCGTTCCATTCCCGGTTGTCTTTCGGCGTGGGATGGATGTTGTGTGTGGTGGGATCATCGTTCTTGATCTGCACCGTCTGTCCCGCCATCACGCCCAACACATGCGGATGATATTGGCAGCCCTGCTGGTCGAGCACAATCGGATCCTTGGGAACATCGAAGGTGCGACTCCCGAGGCCGTCCTTGACATAGACGAAAACGTTGGCCAGATCGCCGCCATTCACGACGACGGTCTCGGCTTGGTTCATCCCTTTGCAGCCAGGATCCTGGCTCATGTCGATCTTCGAAGCTTTGGGAGCGGGGCCGTCAAATTTCACGGTGCCGTTGATTGTGGCCACCGTCGCCGGATCGATTGGAGTTGCCGCCGGGGCCATTGCCCCCGAGGACTCGGCTGCGGGCGTCGCGGCCGGTGTTTCATTTTTCTTGCTACAAGCAGCGAGCGTCAACAGCGCGAATAGCGCCACCACGCCGATCGTTATTTTTGTCCAACCTGTTTTCTTATTCATGATGTCGTCCTTTCTTAGATGTTGAACCTCTTGTCATTCCGAGCGAGCCGGAGCGAATGCGACGGCGGCACGAGGAATCTGTTTTCCTGCTGCTTCCGTGCACTGCGGAATTCTACCGCGAACCCCCGCTCGTCGCAGGATGCGTTTCTGCCGCAGCCTGCTTTCGGCTCGTGCGAGGTTGCACCGCTGCCTTCGCCCGCGGCATCGATGCTGCCACCCGCCGCTGCTCTTCCGCCGTCAACTGGAAGATGTAATCGGTCAGCAGCTTGCGGTGATCTCCCGCGTAGCCGTTGAATGTCGGCGGGGTCGGCCCGGCAAATACGTATCGGTCGCCCTCTGCCTTAAACAGGCCAGATGGCATCGACGTCCCCGGACTGACCGCCGCGGGATCCGTAATCCACCGCTCTACCCAGTCTGGTTTTAGCCGCTCTTTCGCCAGCAGGAAGTTCGGTGCTGTCGCAATCTTGTCGTGCGTCGGATCGCCCGTAGTGTGGCATTTCAGACAAGGCGCAGCCGTGCTGGAGAACAGGCTGCGAGCCATGTCGGTTTCTTTGGCCGTGAGCGTCGGTACTTGCTCCGGAATATACGGAAGCGGCTGCTGCGACAGCGCCTCGAAGAAGCGCACCAGCTTTCGCAGTTCGTTATCCGAGAACGAGAAGGTCGGCATGCGGACCTTCAAGTATGGCCGCACGCCGTTGCGATTCGTGTCGGTCGTGCTCAGCGCCGGATTCGACAGGAATTTCCGCAGCCACTCCGGATCGACGCGTGCGCCTTCCGTCAGCAACTTCGGCGGCAATTGTTCCTGCACATCCTGATACTGCGTCAGCCCCATCAGAATCGTTTTCTGCCCCGGAATAATCTGATGGCATCCCATGCAGTTGTACTTCTTTATCACCCACCAGCCTTCCTGAATGTCGTGCCTGGCGTCGCCGGGTTTGTACTGGTAACTCTGGGGCAGGGAAGTCTCCTGGCTGCCCAGCAGGAAGGTGGTGAGGTCGAGCACTTGATCTTTGGTCAAGTGCAGGTTCGGCATGCGTAGTTTTTCGGTGTCGCCCTTTTCCTTTCCTAGGTCGTAAACATTCGGTTCGGCGAGTTTGTGTTCGAAAAATCCCTTCTGGTTGTACCAGGGATCCTTCGCAGGACCGTCAGGCAATCGCGCCAGGTCTTCTTTGTCCTTGATCGGTTCCGCGTCCTTGCCGCCGCGCTGGGCTGTCGTTGTGAACAATGCAAAGTCCAGACGCTCGATCGGCTTGCTGCCTTCGAAGGTTAGTTCCGTGCCGATGCGACCCTCATCTTCCATGCCGGAAACCTCGTGGCATCCGCCGCAGCCGTAGAACCGCACCCACTTCTTTCCCTCGGCTTTCAGCGCGGGATCATCCATGAAAGCGGCGTTCGGATACGACGACGGTTCCTGTTTCTTCTGCGTCATCAGATATGTAGCGATGTCTTCGGCGTCTTCCGGGGCCAGGCGCAGGCTGGGCATCACCGTCATGTTCTGCACTTGCAGTTCGTGGCCGTCGTTGGGACACTTGCTGTGATCCAGATCGAAGACGTAGGGAAGTCCCTTCTTGGCGTAATCCTCCGGGCCGATGTCTTTTTTCTCGTATGGACAGTAAGGCCGCGTGCGCTGCCGCGCGTTGTGAATCCAGCGGACGAGATAATCGTAGTTTGCTTTCTCGCCCACACGAGTCAGATTCGCAGCAAAGGTTCCGCCCTGCATCTGATCGCCTTCCCCGATGGAGTGGCAGGCCAGGCATCCTCGCTCCTCGAACAATTCCTTGCCGTGCGCGGCGTTGCCTGGTTTGTGCTTGGGCAATTCGTCGGTGAATCCGGATTGCCAGATGTAGGCCGAGATGGCCTGAATCTGATGATCGGTCAGGCGGAAGTTCGGCATCTTTGTCGTTGGCCGGAAATCGGATGGTTTCTTCAGCCACACCGGAATCCAATTCTTGTTCAGCTTCAGTCGGACATCTTTCAGATTCGGTCCGACTTTTTTCTGGTCCTGCATCAGGCTGTGCGACTGGTAGTCGAGTTGCTGCAGACGCCCGTCGAGCTTGCTGTTGGCGACCTTCAGATCGACCGCCTTCGTGTTCAGGGCGTTGGCTTCATCGTTGGACGCTGCAGCGTCGGCCTGCTTCATCAGATCCGCGTTATTCTTTACGTTCTCTTTTTTCTGCGTCTCGATCTGCTTGATCTGCTGCCCGATCGAGTTCAGGTCTTCGGGTTCCTTGTCGTAGCCTTCATAGCGATGGCAGCCCATGCAGCCGCGCTGCCGGAACAAGTCCTTGCCGTCGTTGATGGTCTGAAATTGCAAGTCGCCGCTGGCCAGCACCATGTCAGCCGAATGGCAGCTCTGGCACCCGGCCTGCGAATTTTCCTTGGGATACAGCGGCCACAGCCAGTGCTCATAATTTCCGTGCGCCTTTTCGATGCTGGTGGTGGCGCGGCCGTTACCCTGGTGGCAGGGGGAGCAGCCGAACTTTTCCGGATCGTGAATTGACAGCAACTCGGGCACGGGATGGCTGACGAATGCGTTTGCGTATTCGTCTGCGCGCTTTTCGCCTTTTGCCATCATGTTCGCGGCAGTGACCTTCAGGGGTTCGCGCGTGTTCATGTGGCACGACTCGCAGCGGTCCACAATGTTGGCGTCGGCCACATTGATCTGCACAATGGCCGGATCCCATTCCGTCGCCCGCTTCTTCAATCCCAGAATCTGCGCCGGCGTCAGGTCGACCATGTGGTCGGATTCGTATTCGTCCATCTTCGCCTTGGCCGCGGTCACTGGCTTGAGCACGTCGCCGAGTTCCAGGCTCAGCTTGGTGCGCTCGTCGCGGATGTCGTTATACGTCTTCTCGAGTTCGTCGAAGTTGAAGTCTTTCCTGCTGCCATCGGGAAATTCGACGGTGGCTGGCCTGTCTTTGTAGTCCTTAATCTCGCTTTTCTTGCTCGCCTTGGCTGAATCGCTGGTGCTGGTTTCCAGTTCGTAAGTCAGCGCGTTGACGTAGGCCCGGCGGTCGGTGAAGACGCTTTGCACCGCGAGCAAGCGCGCGCTGGCGTCGTCCAGTTTCTTGCGAGCTTCTTCTCCCCGGGCCTTGGAATCCTGATAAGCCTGCTCGTAACGCTGCTTGAGGGCGATGTACTGTGCATCGTGCTCGACCGAGTCTTCCGACTTGGCCGACGACGACTTCTCCGTGTTAAGGAAAGCACTGTAACGGTCCTTCCATGCATCCTGGAAGGCCTTCCACGGGCGTTGTCCCCAGGCTTCGTCATACAGAGCCCAGAACAGCGTGCCAATCAGAATCACCGTCGCAATCAAGTAGTGCAGAGCGTACGATTTTCCGGTTATCGGGTCCTGCTCGGGGATGGGTTTTTCAGCCACCAGTTCCTCCGAATACGTTGAACCGCTTTCTATTCAACTCTCTAAAACGTTGTCATTCCGACCCCCGAGCGAAAGCGAGGGGCGGAGGAATCTCTATTCCCGGCGATTTCCCCCGGGTAGGGATGCTTCGACTCCGCGAGAACCCGGCTTCGCCGGATTCTCGCTCCGCTCAGCACGACAAAACAATCACACGTTGAACCACGGCGTGATCCACACATACTTGATGTGCCACAGAAGACGAAGCGCCATCTTCAGCGGCAACGCCAACATAGTCAGCCACAGAAACGCCATCAGCGAAAACTGCAGCAGGCTCATGCGCTGGAAATCCTTCTGCATCTTTCGGCGGAACAATGAATACACTGCGCCGCCGCCGACCAGATAAAATCCGCCGACCACGATCGCGCCGAAAACCGCCTTCGCCATGTTCGAGGTGATCCCAAACAGATCCGGCAAATCGCGGTTCACTTCATAAATCAGCCGGTTGTGATCCCAGGTTTGTCCCGGCCAGAACCATTGCCAGCCGGGGCCGCGAATAAATGTTCCGATGATGATCATCGCGACCCACAAAATCACGAAGCCGAACATGAATGTGGAAATCGAAAACTTGCGCTGCTTCCAGGTGTAATAGCCGCTGCCCAGGGGATTGGTGTCGATGTAGGGAATCACCATCAGGCCAACGATGATCATGGTCGGCATCACTACGCCTGCAATCCAGGGATCGAAGTAGACGAGCATCTCCTGCAGTCCGAGGAAATACCACGGAGCTTTCGCCGGATTCATCGTCAGGTTGGGATTCGCCGGTTCTTCGAGAGGCGCGTTGAGCGTGATCGACCAGACCATCAAAATAATCGTGATGATGATGGCGGCGAGAAACTCGATGCGCAGCAGAAAGGGCCAGACGTGAACTTCCTTGGCCCATCCGGGCTTGAAGGGCCAGGTCTTGCGATGATGCGTCTTGGCCATCGCGGGATCGGCTTCGAGCTGTTCGATCAGCTGATCGTTAGCCTTGGCCTGCTTGATCGCCAGATAAATGTAGAACGCAAGCAGCGGGATCAAGCCCACGATCGGCACGTTGTCCGGCGCCGAACAGATTTCCCAGAGTTGTCGCCAATCCATAGAGTCTCCGCTACTCGAGCTTCTGTACCGGCTGCCACATGAAACTGCCTTACTCTCCCGCTGCTTTCGGTCCGCGGCGCGGCTTGTCGGCTTCCGCTTCCAGCATGACCGGAGCCGGGCCCGAAATCCCGCCGTCTTTTCTTACGCGCCAGAAGTGAACGATCATGAGCACTGACGCCACGATCGGAATCCCGATACAGTGCCAGATGTAGGACCGCAAAAGCGCATTCGCATCGACAATCGATCCGCCGAGCAATCCGAAGCGCACATCGTTATAGGGCGTCATTCCGAGCATCGATCCGAACGGGCCTTCATGCCCGAGCAGCGGCGTGGCGCGCGCCATATTCGTTCCCACTGTGACCGCCCAGAAACCGAGTTGATCGTCAGGTAACAGATATCCGGTGAAAGAAAGCAGCAGCGTAAACACCAGCAGCAGCACGCCGATGTTCCAGTTAAATTCGCGCGGTTTTTTATACGAGCCGGTGAGGAACACGCGGAACATATGCAGCCACACACCAATCACCATCAGGTGAGCGGCCCAGCGATGCATGTTGCGCAATATCTTTCCGAAGGGGACATCGTGCTCCAGGTAGAGCACGTCGCGAAATGCCTGCACCTTGCTGGGGTGGTAATAAAACATCAGCAGCACGCCGGTGTAGGTGAGGATGATGAACAGATAAAACGTGATACCGCCCATGCCCCAGGTGTAGCTGTAGCGCACGGCGTCGCGGTTGATCTTCGCGGGATGCAGGTGCAGGAAGACGTTGGAGAGCACGCCCAGCGCCCGGTTGCGCGGCGTGTCGTCGTGCTTGTGGCGGAAGATTGAAGTGTAGACCTGGGTCTTGGTCGGATCTTTCAGGCCTTCGATCTGTTCCTTCGCCTTCGCCGGGATCTCGGTCTTAAGCGCGTGAATGTCTTCCTTCACGCCGGTCGAGACGCGTTCTACCAGTCCGACTTTCCCGTTCTTCCCAGTGCCGCTGCTATTACCGCCGCCGTTGCCGCCGTTCGGATTGTTTTCGTCAGCCATAATTTCAATCACTCTCTAACTTGGAAAGACCCACTACACGCCCGTCAAAAATGCTCCCGGATCGTTAAAGTGCGACGGCTGCCCTTTCGGCCATTGGTACAGCCGTGAAGTATCCACAATAATTTGTCCGTCCGGCGCCAGTTCGAGCTTTGCCCGATCCATCGGGCGCGGCGCCGGCCCTTCGAAATTGATCCCTTCACTGTCGTAGCCGCTGCCATGGCAGGGACACTTGAATTTATTTTCGCTGGGCTTCCAGTCGGGCGTGCATCCCAGATGCGTGCATCGCGCGTAGATCACGAACAGCCGATCCGGAGTGCGATCCACCCAGATGCGGTATTTCTGCTGAAATTTGGTATCGACCCCGAGCGCGAATTCTGACGGATAGCCAATCTTGAAAACGGAATTGGGCTCAAAAAGAGTGCGCGGCAGGAAAAAGCGAAAGAACGCCAGGAACCATGCCATCAGGAATCCGGTCACCATGACCCAGACGAAGCGGCGGCGGCGGCCATCAATCTCGGTCGACGGCGCGGTTCCGGCCACCCCAGCGGACGCTGCCGCTTTCGAGGTTCCCACTGCCGGCGTGCCCACATACTTCGTGGCATCCGGCTTGGTGGCATCCTGCGCCGCCGCCGCGGGTTTCGCGACCGGTTTCGCTGCTTCGGGATTCGGATTGACCTTCCCGGTCTCCGGGTCCGCCATGAACTCCCTCCTGTGACTCTGACTTCGGTGACTCTGACTTTGGTTCTAGTCCAAACCAGCGGCCGCCGCGAACTCCGGCGCCGCCAACACGTCTGCACTTCGTATCGGAATCAAGCTATGAACTGCCTTGCCCAGGGCTTGGCATACGATTTGCCCCAGGGCTTGAATGAACTTTGGCGAATCATTCAGTCCCGCGCTCATCTCGAACTGCGTGAACCCAAGCCGAAGGGCTTCTTCGCGCGCTTCATGATCGATTTCTCCGAGCGTTTCCACATGATCGGAAACGAACGCCACCGGGACCACACACATCTCGCGCACACTTTCCTCCGCCAACTGGCGCAGGGTCTGGTGCAAGGAAGGCTGCAGCCAGCGGCTGGCCCCCACCTTACTCTGGTAGCACAGCCGGTGCGGGTTGCTCCAGCCACCGCGCTCAGTCAACAGCCGCACCGTTTCTTCGATCTGCCGCTGATAAGGATCGCCCTTGGCGACGATGGACATCGGAATGCTATGTGCGCTGAAAACAATCTCCGGCTGTTCCGGAACAGGGAAGCGAAATAACGCTTCATTCACTCGCTCGATCACCGAGTCCAGATACCTCGAATTACGATAAAAAGGCTCGACGCAGTGTACCGGCACGTCGTCCTTGAATAACCGCCGCCATTCGTTCAAGCTCGATCCCGTGGTCGTGGACGAATACTGCGGATACATCGGCAGCAGCACGACTTCATCACACTCCGCCGCTCGCAACTGCTCAATCGCTTCCCGCGTGAAGGGATGCCAGTAGCGCATGGCCACAAAGCAGCGCGCATCGATCCCTTGACTACGCAATTCGGTTTCCAGCGCCTGCGCCTGGCGTTCGGTATGCCGGCGTATCGGAGAACCTCCGCCGATGGTGGCGTAATGATGCTGCACTTTGCGCGCGCGGGTGGTGGAGATCAGTTTGGCCAGGGGTTTGCGACCGATGCGGGCGAAAGGGAAGTCAATAATGTCGGGATCGCAGAAAAGGTTGTATAGAAATGGCTCGATGGCTTCCAGGGTGTCCGGTCCACCTAGCTGAAAGAGAACTATCCCTACACGCCGTGTTGTGCGCGTCATTCCCCAGAAACTCCAGAACGGGCGAATTTACTCTCTTGCTGCGCGCGAGTCAATGGCGGATTTGTAAATGTCGCGGAACAACCTCAGAAGCACTTGTCGAAGTTGAAAAACCTGCGGTACCCGTGCAAGCTGAGAGGTATGCCAGAGTTGCCCGATATCGCCGCTTACATCAGCGCACTCGAATCCCGCATCGTCGGCCAACCGCTGCAGCGGATACGCCTGGCGAGTCCGTTTCTGCTGCGAACCGTGGAGCCGCCGCTGGCGAGCGCAGAAGGACGCGCTGTGGAAGAGGTGCGCCGAATCGGCAAACGAATTGCCTTTGGCCTGGGGAGCGATCTCTGGATAGTGCTGCATCTCATGATCGCCGGCCGGCTGCACTGGCGTCCTCGAGATGCTAAGCTGGCGGGCCGGCAGAACCTGGCGGCTTTCGATTTTCCCAATGGTTCGCTGGTCCTGACTGAGGCTGGAAGCAAGCGCCGCGCGTCGCTGCATCTGGTCAGTGGTGAGGAGGCCCTGCTCGCCCTCGATGCTGGAGGAATTGACGTATTCGCCGCGGATGTCAATTCGTTTCGCGCCGCGCTCACGGCTGAAAATCATACGTTGAAGCGGGCATTGACCGATCCTCGGCTGCTGAGCGGAATCGGCAACGCCTATTCTGACGAGATTCTGCACGCGGCCCAGTTGTCGCCCATTACGCTCACGAACAAGCTGAAGCCCGAGGAGTGGGAAAGACTTTTCTCCGCGACCCGTCAAATCCTGCAACTCTGGATCGATCGACTTCGTGCGGAGGCGGAAAAGGCTTTTCCAGAAAAAGTAACGGCGTTTCGCAAAGACATGGCCGTTCACGGCCGCTACGGCCTGCCCTGTCCCAGGTGTGGAGATAAGGTGCTGCGCATCCGCTATGCGGACAAAGAAACCAACTACTGCGCGCGCTGCCAGACCGGAGGCAAAGTTCTGGCGGATCGCAGCTTGTCGCGTTTACTGGGGTCGGACTGGCCGCGCACACTCGACGAACTGGAAGCGCTGAAGCGCCGCTGAACCACTGCCATCCTATGGCAGTCGGAGTTCGGCATGTTCCGGAACCACGATCTGCCTGCGCTCTCCCTCGTGCCAATACAGAACGCGCAGCACTTTGTGCACCGCAGGATCGGGGTCCCCACCCATACTGCGGTTATCCACGACTACGAAGATCCTGCCGTCGTGCTTGTAGCTGCGCACGATCTCAGTCACATCGGAAAAATGCCCGGCGCCGCCATAGAACGCCCGCATAACGTGTAACTCGCGATCGTGCCATTCGTATCCTCGCTCGGGATCCAGCACCAGGTTCACATGCGCGTGCTCGGGGAAGCGAAACTCCTCGATCTGGCCGTCCCAATGACGTATGCGGATGAATAGCTCCTTGACATGTTGATGAGCTGGATCGACGCCAAACACTCGGTCCTCGACGTCGATTCGCAACACGCCGTCGTGCATGAACGACCGCACCTGCGGGGTTACATCCACGCGCCGGTCGCCGGCGCCGAATTCAGCAGCCACAAGTTCGCCACCCTGCGCCACTGCCGAGATCGAGAGGAGAGAAAGACAACTCAAAACGCCGATCGCACCGATAAGGATCCCACGCTTCATAACGCCCCCTTTTTTTGCCTCTTCATCGGTGAGGCTCCAGGTTGATTTGGGTTTCTAGTGTAATGCCGGCGCGGACGGGGCGCTCATTTCTTCAATGACCGCATCGGCAAATTCCGAGGTGCCGGCCTTGCCGCCCACGTCGCGCGTCAGCTTTTCCGGATGACTGTACACCCGCTCCAGCGCGTTCCGAATCTGGGTGGACGCGGCGTGCTCCCCAAGATGCCGCACCATTAATAGCGCCGACCGCAGCAAGGCCGTCGGATTGGCGATATTTTTCCCGGCAATGTCGGGCGCCGACCCGTGCACCGCCTCAAAAATCGCGCATTCATCGCCCAGATTCGCGCTGGGAACGAACCCAAGGCCGCCTACAAAGGCCGCACATAGGTCCGAGATGATGTCGCCATATAGATTTTCCATGACCAGCATGTCGTACTGGTAAGGATTCATCACCAACTGCATGCAGGTGTTGTCGACAATGTGCTCGCCGTAGGTGATCTCGGGATATTCCTTGGCCACATTGCGGGAGCATCGCAGGAAGAGTCCGTCCGACAACTTCATAATATTTGCCTTGTGGATGGCGTGAATCTTCTTCCTCTGATTCTTGCGCGCGTACTCAAACGCGAACCGCGCAATCCGTGTCGATGCTTTCTCTGTGATGATCTTCAAACTCTCGACCACGCCCGGCACCACTTCGTGCTCTAACCCGGAGTAAAGGCTCTCGGTATTCTCGCGAACAATAATCAGATCGACGTCCGGATACCGCGTGGGAACATGCGGCAAATTGCGGATGGGCCGGAAGTTGGCGTACAGCTCAAACTTCTTTCGCAGCGCAACGTTAATGCTGGGGAATCCACCGCCCACCGGCGTGGTCACCGGACCTTTCAGGCCAACCCGCGTCCGCTCGATCGACTCAATCAAATCTTTGGGGATGTACTCGCCAGATTTCTCGAAGGCCTCGGCGCCCACCGCGAACTCTTCCCATTCAAACTTCACCCCGGTAGCTTCCAGGATCCGCACCGTCGCCTTGGTCACTTCCGGGCCGATCCCGTCTCCGGGGATCAGCGTTACTTTGTGGCTCATGAAAGCAATGTCCTCACAGGTAGGGCAATCGATGAATGCAGGTTATGCTCCACTAGTCCTTATACAGTCTTAACTTTCACTAAATCCTTCAACTCATTCATGAACTCTTTCACATCCTTGAAATCCAGATACACAGAAGCGAAGCGCACGTACGCCACCTTGTCGTAGCGTCGCAGGCGATTCATGATCAACTCACCCAGTTCGCTGGTCTTGCGCTCGCGTTCCGCCGACTCCATCACGAACGATTCGGTCTCGTTGACGATCTGTTCCAGTTTGCTGATCGGCACCGGACGCTTCTCGCAGGCGCGCAGCAATCCGTTGAGAACTTTCTGGCGGTCAAACTTCTCCCGCCGCCCATCCTTCTTGACCACCATGTAGGGAATTTCGTCGATGCGCTCGTAGGTGGTGAAGCGCTTACTGCACTTCAAACACTCGCGCCTCCGCCGGATGGACTCCGCTTCCTTGCTCTCGCGCGAGTCGACGACCTTGTCATTCGCAAATCCGCAAAAAGGACATTTCATGGCGCTGGGTCTTACGCTCCGAACTTCAAACGGTTGGACGTTTCCCTCTTCCTATTGTCATTCCGACGCCTGAGCGCAGCGAAGAAAGGAGGAATCTGCTGTCCGCGATGTTCCCCAAAATTGTAACAGTTGGGTGAGATCGCTAGCGGAGCGTGCGCTGGGACCAGTACCGAGGCATATACCTGTCACGAAAACAAAACGGCGCCCGCACCCCCTGCGGTGCGAGCGCCAGTTTTTCCCCAGGCCCTCCTGGTGACGGAAGGCGTGAAGCCTGCGATCCCGAACTTGCGGGCGGAAGGGAAGTCCACGCCAAGGGATCTAACATAGAAGTTGCCTGACCTCGCGTTCCGTTTTGTCACGAGTGTGTCTGCAGTTTGTAAAAAGTCGCGGTAAAAAGTCACGAAGAGGCGGTTTTCCGACCGCTTTGATGCCCTGGGTAGTCCAGCCCTCTGGGTTCGTGGCTGGTATCATGAAGATTCCCCCAAGCGAAAACCCTTTGCGCTGGCTGCTTCACCTCGGAATCGTTCTGCTGGCCCTGCCGCTGTTCGCGCAGAGCAACGCCGGAGAGATCCGCCTCAAGGTCGCCGACCCGCACGGCCTCGGCGTAAAAGCCGTGGTCACGCTCTCCAGCGACGCAGCGCAGCTCCACCGCCGTCTCGTGACCGACGATGCCGGCCTCCTTACGTCGCGAAATTTGCCCTTTGGTCCTTACCAGCTAAGAGTCGAAAGCGAAGGGTTCTCGGCTTACGTTGGCATCATCGAGATTCGTTCCGCCCTGCCTACGGAATACCTGGTCAAATTGAGCATTGCCGCCCTCAGCACGGCGGTGAATGTGACTGCCGGGGGAACGCTGCTCGACCCTGAACAGAGCGGCGCCTCTAATCATTTGGATGAGCAAGCCATTGCCGACCGTCCGGCGTCGCTTCCGGGCCGCTCCCTGGTCGACTTGGTCAATTCGCAACCGGGCTGGCTTTACGAGGGCAACGCCGTGCTGCATCCCCGGGGCTCCGAGTATCAAACGCAATTCGTAGTCGATGGCATTCCGCTGACCGACAATCGCTCGCCCAGCTTTGGCCCCGAAATCGAAGCCGATGACGTCGACTCGCTCACCATTTACACAGCTGGGATCCCGGCCGAATACGGTCGAAAAATGGGAGGCGTCGTCGAAGTCAACACGCTGCGGGACGATCAGCAGGGTTTGCACGGCCAGGCGATCGTTTCCGGTGGGAGTTTCGACACGGCGGTCGCCTTCGCCCAGGCGCAGTACGGATGGGGACACAACACGCTCGGCGTCAGTGCAACCGGGAACATGACGGCCCACTACCTAAATCCGGTCGTTCCGGAGAACTACACGAACCGCGGCACGACCGGCGATTTCTCTCTCAGCTTCGCGCGCGACTTTACGCCGAAAGACCGCCTCACACTCAGCGTCCGCCACGAACTCTCACGCTACGAGATCCCCAACGAGCAGATCCAGGAGTTTCCGCAATTACACGATCCTGCGCCGCCGGCCGGTACGCCGCCGCAACTCCAGACCGCGGACAATTTCGAGACCATGGGGATCGTTTCCTATCAGCACGTTTTTTCGTCGGATGTTCTGGCGAATCTTCGCGGCATGGTGCGCGAGAACTCCGACGATCTGAACTCCAACGCTTCCGCCTGGCCGATTCAGGCCTTTCTGCACAACAATTTTACCGAGGGATATTTCAACGGGGACGTTTCCGTCCACCACGGGAATCAGGAATGGAAGATGGGCGTCGAGTCCGATGCGATGTCTTTGCACGAGAATTTCAGCGACGTTATTACTGCCAATTCGAGCGACCCGAACGATCCCTTTGACCCGGGTACGCCAACCACGTTCGCCTTCACGGGAAATCGCCCCGATCTTGAGCAATCCGCTTTCGTCCAGGACTTGATTCACCTGGGCAAGTGGACAATGAACGCCGGACTGCGCTGGGACCACTACCAACTTCTCGTGAATCAAAACGCGGTCAGCCCGCGTTTCTCGGTTGCGCGTTATTTCCCGTCAGTAGGCTTGATCGTGCACGCATCCTACGATCGCGTTTTTCAAACGCCTTCGTTTGAAAACATTTTGCTGGCCAGTTCGACTCAAGTCGAATCGCTGAATCCCAATGTTCTGCGCCTGCCTATCGAACCATCTCACGGAAACTATTTCGAGTTCGGAGCCACGCAGAGTTTATTCAATCAGCTGCGCGTCGACGCCAATTATTTCCGCCGCTATGTGAATCACTATGCCGATGACGATCAAATACTGAGCACGGCAGTCAGCTTTCCCATCGCGTTTCGCAAAGCGATCATCTATGGCGCGGAGGGGAAAATCGAAGTTCCGCATTGGAAACGCCTTTCCGGATTCCTCAGTTATTCCTACATCGTGGGCAACGCGTGGTTTCCCGCGACCGGCGGCCTTTTTCTTGGCGACGACGCCACCAATGCCAGGACGCAACTCACCGGACACTTTCCCGATTCACAGGACCAGCGCAATACCGTCCGCCTGCACATTCGCTATCAGCTGATGTCGCGACTGTGGGCCGCGTCCAGCGTTGAATACGGCAGCGGCCTGCCCTTCGACTTCGGAGGTACCTACGATCAGGCTGTGGCGGAATATGGCCAGGCGGTGGTGGACCGCATCAACCTGGACAGCGGCCGTATCAAGCCGACACTCTCAGTGGACGTCGCCGCCGGCCTGGATCTTTATCAGAAAGAAAAACGCTCCCTCCGTCTGCAGGCGGATGTGGAGAATCTGAACAACCGGCTGAACGTGATCGACTTCGGCGGCCTGTTCTCCGGCAACGCCATCGGCCCGCCCCGAAGTTATTTCGTCCGCCTGGCAGCAACGTTCTAGGCAAGTCTTGTCATCCTGAGCGAAGCATGATCGGGCAAAGCCCGGTCATGCGCAGTCGAAGAGCCTGCCCTGAGCTTGCCGAAGGGGACCCCTTTCAGGCAGATACAGCGATGAGTCTCGCAGGGAGTTTCTACTCAGCACTCGGAAGTCGTCTTCGCTATACCACGAAGTACTTCGCACCCGGATGATGAACAACGATCGCCGACGTACTCTGCTCGGGCTCCAACAGGAATCCCGACGTCAGCCGCACACCGACATTTTCTTCCGGCTTCAGCAGCGCGAACAGCTTCGTCTGGTCTTCCAAATTCGGGCACGCGGGATAGCCAAACGAATACCGTGACCCGCGATACTTCTGATGAAACAGATCGCGAATCTCCGGAGCGTCTTCTCCGGCAATTCCCAATTCCTCGCGCATCTTCTTGTGATGCAGTTCGGCCAGCGCCTCGGCGGTTTCGACGCTCAGCCCATGCAAGTAAAGATACTTGGTGTACTCGCCGCCCTCGAACAACCGCTGCGTCTCCACGCTCGCCTTTTCCCCGATCGTGACCAGCGAAAGGCCAATCACGTCCATCTTTCCTGAAGCTTTTGGCGCGAAGAAGTCCGAGATGCACAACCGCCGCCCTTCGCGCTGCCGCGGAAAGGTGAAGCGCAAAAACTCGCCTGATGTTGCGCTCGGCTCTCGGGATTCGGCACTCGGTGCTTGGTACACAACGACATCATTTCCATCCGCCTGAGCGGGGAAGTAGCCGTATACCACTTTCGGCTCAAATAATCCGGAGCCCGCAACTTCGTCTTCCAGCTTGAATAAAATTGGCCGGAATTTTTCCTGCACCAGCCGCAGATAGTCCGCCTGCGAAGCTGTCTTCAACTGCCATTGATTCTTGAACAGCGCCGTCTCGTTGATGTACTGGAACACTTCGCGCAAATCGTAATCCTTGCGCACGCGTACGCCCCAGAACGGCGGGTTCGGAATATTCGGAGCGTCTCCGACCACCGGGCTTCTTTCCGCAAATACTGGCCCAGTTTCTTCATCCACGGCAGCGGCCTTCGCGTATTCCTTCACGGTTCGCCCTTCGGTGAGCCGCGTCTGCTTGGCCCCATTGTCGGTCGCCAGATCTTCCATGATGTGCAGGCCTGCGAACGCGTCGTCGGCATAGAAAACGGCGTTCGCGTACTCGCGCCGCAGGTCGTCTTCTACGTACTTGCGCGTCAGTGCAGCGCCTCCGCAGATCACCGGGAAGGCAAGCTTCTGCCGCTCCAGATCCTGGATGACATACTTCATTTCAAGCGTCGATTTCACCAGCAATCCGCTCAGGCCGATCGCGTCGGCCTGATGTTCCTGCGCGGACCGGATGATCGTGTCTCCCGGCTGCTTGATGCCGAGATTGACGACCTTGAATCCATTGTTCGACAGAATGATGTCGACCAGATTCTTTCCGATATCGTGCACGTCGCCCTTCACAGTCGCGAGCACGATGGTCCCTTTCTGCGACCCAGCTTTCTTCTCCATCTTCGGTTCGAGATAAGCCACTGCGGCTTTCATCACTCCCGCCGAATCGAGCACGGACGGCAACTGCATCTTACGCGCTCCAAAAAGATCGCCCACGGTCTTCATGCCATCGAGCAGAACGGTGTTGATCAGTTCCAGAGCGGAGTAATCCGCAAGCGCCTCTTCCAGAAGTTCTTCCAGCGACTTCTTGCGCGCGCCCTCGCCGACCGATTTCTCGCCGTTGATGATGGCGAACTTCAGCTTGTCTTCCACCGACAGCGTGTCGACATGCGCGGTCGTCGACGCGGCGGGCTTGCCCTTCATGCCGGCGAAATGCGCCATGTACTTCTGCAGCGGATCGCCGTCAGAATCGGAATCGCGGTGAATCAACTTGCGCGCCAGCTCCACTTCTTCCTGCGGAATCTTGTACAGCGGATAAATCTTGGTGTAGTTCACGATGGCCATGTCGAGCCCATGGTCGACCGCCTCGTGCATGAATACTGAATTGAGCACGCGCCGCGGATACGCATCCAGCCCAAACGAAATGTTGCTCACGCCGAGAATCGTCTTCACCAACGGCAGTTCCTTCTTGATCCGTTCCACCGCTTTGATGGTCTCCATCCCGGCAGTGCGATACTCCTCCTGTCCCGTCGAAATCGGCAGAGTCAGCGCGTCGAAAATCAGGTCCGTGCCGTCGAGTCCATACTTCTTCGTGGCCAGATCGTAGATGCGGTGCGCGATCGCTACCTTCTTGTCGGCGGTCAGCGCCATGCCGTCTTCGTCGATGGTCAGCGCGATCACCGCTGCACCGTAGCGCTTGGCCATGGGCAGAACCTTCGACGTCCGCTTCTCGCCGTCTTCCAGATTGATGGAATTAATAATGGCCCGGCCGGGGATGCGCTTTAACGCTTCTTCCACCACGTCGGCTTCGGTCGAATCCACCAGAATCGGCGCCGGAACGCGCGTGGCGATTTTTTCCAGGATCGAAGTGATGTATCCCTTCTCGTCCTCGCCCACGATCGCGCAACACAGATCGAGCATGTGCGAACCTTCGTTCACTAGCTTTTTCGCGAGCGCGAGAATGTCGTCGTACTTTTTCCCCTGTACCAGCTTGCGGAAATGTTCGACGCGAGTCGTCGTGTTCATTTCCTCGGCGACGATCAGCGGCTTGGGCTCCAGATCGAGAGGAACCGTGGTATACGCGCTCGAGGCCGCACCCGCACGCTTCACGTCGCGCTTGGCGGGCTCCACGCCGGAAACCGCATCCACCACGGCCTTGAGATGTTCCGGCGTAGTCCCGCAGCATCCGCCCACGATGCGGACGCCGTAGTCCTTTACGAAGTGCTTGTGATACTCCGCCAAATCCGCCGGCGACAGTTTGTAGACCGCGTGCCCGCCAACGTTAATCGGCAGCCCGGCATTAGGCAGCACCGATACGTCCTTGGTCGAATTCAACGCGAGATAACGAACCGCGTCATTCATCTCCTTTGGACCGGTGGCGCAATTCAGCCCGATCGCGTCGACCTCGAACGGTTCGAGCGCGGTCAGGGCCGCACCGATCTCAGTGCCCAGCAGCATGGTTCCGGATTCCTGCAGTGTGACTTGCACTTGCACGGGCAAACGCTTGCCCGCCTTCCGCATAGCCTCCAGAACGCCAATCGTCGCAATCTTGGCCTGCAGCAGATCCTGCGCGGTCTCAATCAGCAGCACATCGACTCCGCCTTCGATCAACGCGGCGGCCTGTTCTTCGTAGGACGCCACCATGGCGTCGAAGCCGATGTGGGCCAGCGACGGCAGTTTCGTGGTCGGTCCCATCGATCCGGCAACGAATCGCGGCCGGTCTTTGGTCGAAAATTGCAGCGCCACTTCTTTGGCCAGTTGCGCGGCCTTCAGGTTGATCTCGTGGACGCGGTCGCGGAGCTCAAATTCGCCGAGTACGATTCCGCTTCCGCCGAACGTGTTGGTCTCGACGATGTCGCAACCCACGCGAAAAAAGTCAGCATGAATATCGCGAATGATGTCAGGACGGCTCAACACCAGCACTTCGCTGCAATTCTCCTTGCCCCAGTAATCGTCCAGGGTCGGATTGCGCGTCTGGATGTTGGTCCCCATCGCGCCGTCATAGACGACGACGCGGTCTTTCACGGTCTGAAGAAAATCAGCCATAATGAAAAGCGCTCTCATCTCTTAGCCTTTAGCTCTATCCGCGTTGATCCGCGTGAATCCGTGGCCAAGAAGTTGCCCTGCTCCCATGCACGAACGCCGGTCTCGAGGACCGGCGTTGATCAAACTCGAAACCTGTTTCGAAGTTAGCTCCCCGGCACCATTTGCACCGGCGCTCCGCCGTCCACGTCGGCCTGGTTGAAGATGACGTTGGCTCCCATGTGTGCTGGCCGGGGGGCCAGCATTTGCTCCTTGCGGTAGACCAGGTTGCTGGCGTTGAACGTCGCCAGCTCAAATCCATGCCCGTGGGTGATCGCGTCCGTGGGACACGCCTCCACGCAATAGCCGCAAAAAATGCAGCGGTTGTAATCGATGTTGTAGACCTTGGCATAGCGCTCAGCGCCACTGACGCGGTTCTCGGCGGTATTCTCGGCCGCTTCGATATAAATGCAATTCGAAGGACACGCCGCCGCGCACAGAAAGCACGCTACACATTTTTCCAGTCCGTTCTCATCGCGCTGCAGCACGTGAGCGCCGCGAAAGCGGGCTTCAAAGCGCGCGCCCTTCAGCGGTCCCTTGCCGTCGGGATAATTCTCCACCGTCGTGGGCTGAAACATCTCCATGAAAGTGATGCTCATGCCCTTGGCAATGGCCGCGATGTTCTTCAGAACCGGCATGTATTGAGTATACCGAAAGACGAGCGAACTCGTCCCAAACACGGTGATTGAGTAATTGGGAAATTTAGAAATTGGGGAATTGAAAGGCTCAAATGCCAGGCGATGGCGATTCCAAATTACTCAATTACTAAATTGCCCAATTACTCAATCAAGACGCGAGTTGTATCAGTGGTTCACTTCGTCGCAGGGGCGACGGGCGTGCGTTCGGGCAATGGAACCGCGCTCTCCAGCCATGCCGTGTACCACAAGTCGAGCAGCATCTGCGATCCGGCGGCGAGGCGGTGCGTGGTGAAATCGAACGCCGCGGGCAAGCCTTTCCCCGTAAACCCTCCTGCCTTCTCCAGCGCGTAGACGTTCTCCACGAGACCGTTCGATTGCCGAAGGTAGGCGATGTATGCAGCGAACGGATCGTCGAGGCGTTCGGGACTCTTGACCAGCCCGGCAAAATCCTTGGCCGTGATGTTGGCTGCCACGTAGGCGCTCTCAAACTGCGCGTGAATGGTGTGCTGCGTGGTATATCCGTTGGGATTCGGCCCGACCCAGCCGTTGTACTGGATGGTGGTATGCAACGGCTGCGAAGCATCGGCAACGTAATGGCCCAGCCATCCGGCGTAGAAAATGATCGCCTGCTGCACCGCCTGCGTAGGCTGATGCACCGCCAGCCGCTGCCGGTATTCGCGGAACGCAGCTTTCAGCCGCCCATAGACTTCCATCGCGATATAAGGCTGCAGCCCAACGTGCTCGGGAAGGTAATCGTCAGGATTGTCCGCAGTCGAGGCGCGCTTCTCGTAAAGCTTGCGATAAAACTCATAGCGTCCCCGGGGCAGCGGATCGAGCCAGGACACGCGCTCAAGATCGATGAAGTGGTCGGGTTCCTGCGCGTTCTTTAACGCGAACTCCGAGGGACTGCGCCAGCGGTCCGGTTCCGGGCCAAGATACGCGATCTCGACCGCGGCCAGCCGCAGAAACCGCGGCATGGACGCCGGAATCTTTTCCGCCGCCACGTGGTTGATGTAGGTGTGTCCCTCGTTACCCCAACCGAACGCCGCTACGCTCTGTATTAGAACGAGGGCGATCAGCGCCAGGCTGATCACCCCTCGTCGAAGCCGTCCGGCTTTCGTCCCACTTCGCAGACTTGTTCGCTCCTTGACGCGCGGCATCAGAACGTCAGGTGCATGGCCAACTGCAGGAACCGGTTGCTTCCCACCGTCTGCCGGATCACGCCATAGTTCTGCGGATTGGGCGAGGCTGGCGTCAATATCTGGGTCATATCAGTTGGGAAACAGGGGAAGGGATTGAAACAGCCGTTCAGCGCAAAATTGCCGTTCGGCGCGTCGAAATCCGGATGGTTGAAGATGTTAAAGGCGTCGGCCTGGAGTTTCATCGCGACGCGTTCCCCAATCTTCAAATTCTTGATAAGTGAGACATCGAAGCGCGTCTGGAAGGGAGCGCGGAAGATGTTGCGGCCGTTGTTCCCGTAGCTGGTTTCCAAATTGTCGCAGGCCGTGGTTCCAGCTGTCGTAGGACCGCAGGGTGGGACGCCACTCTGGCCGGGTTGGAGGAACGGAATGGAAAAGTCATTCGGGTTGATGTACGGAACCCTAACGGTGCCTGGAGTATATCCCCCGGAGTTGAAGTAATTGTCTTTGCCGCCCTGGGTGGCTTGTTTTGGAGAGATCCCCGGAGCGAGGGGAAGAATCGGGTTGGTGATGAAGTCGTCAGCGCTGAAGAAAATGCTGCCGGCGGTTCCCGAGAAGTCGATCACGCTAAAAGGCTCGCCGCTCTGCGCTACAGTCACGCCCTGGATACCCCAGCCGTTCGCCACCTTATCGACGAATCGCGACGCATAGGTCCGGGTCGGGAGCTGGTACACATAACTGATCGTCAAAACATGCGTGCGATCGAAATCCGAAGAAGAATAAGCCGTTCTGGGCACCAGTGGATTGTTTCCGTTGAAGAACAGGCCCGCGCCCAACCCGCTGCCTTCATCGAGCGAGTGTGACCAGGTGTAGGAAGCATTTACCTGCAAGCCATGCGACATTTTCTTGGTCGCCTGGAACTGCAACGCGTTGTAGGTGGATACACCCTCGGCCCTCCAGAAATCAGCATTGGGATTGAAGCCGATGTAAGGAGTGCGCAGCGCCGTGTTTCCATCGGAGAAGGGGAACGCTCCGATGGTGGTTTGCACTTGCTCAGTCAACAGCGGATTGAAACTGGCATCGGACGCCTGGAAGCCGTAGCTGTAAGTCTGCCCATTAATCGGGTTAGTCGGAGTTGCGACGCCGGGCTGGTTAAAGGGAATGGGTATCGGCTGGTGTACGCCGTGATTGCCAATATAGGCCATGGTCAGCACCAGGTCGTTCTTGGGCTGCCACTGCAGGTCCAAGCTCCAGTCTTCCGAATAAGGCAATTTGTTCGCGGGATCGTAGGCGCCGAACAGAAAGTCGGAGTTGGCGAAGCCCGTAGGGGCGCAGGTAGGAGTCACTGGCTCGACGCAACCGCTCAATTGAGACTGATTGTAGATAAGGCTTGCTACTCCGTTTAGATTGCTGGGAGGGGGCGGAGGCGGAGTCGTGCCAAAAGGGCCGAGGGTAAGGCAGTTCGTGCTGGCGCAGGTGGCTACATAGGGCACGGTGAAGGGTTGCTGGGTGGTGACGCTGAAAGGCCCGCTGATCCCCAAGCCGGCGCTGGCGGAGAGTTCGGTAAAGTATTCGCCTCGGTCGGCGAACATGCCGAACCCGGCACGGACGACAACGTTCTTCAAATGCGACGGGCTCCAGGCAAGTCCAATGCGCGGGGCAAACATCCACTGGCGTCCCGTCAGTGTCGAGTCGCTCACCCCTTTAAATCCAAACGCCTTGTTGTTTCCGGCTACTACCAGGCCAATTCCCGGCTCGCCGTTGGCAAGGTTCGCGAAGCTATCGCAATCAGCCGGCGCTGAGGGGGAGTTGCAAGACCCGGTGTACTTGTAATCGGACGGGTAGAAGTTGGTCAGCAGCCCGTTGATTTCATTCAGCGGGCCATTCCAATCCCAACGCAAGCCCAGGTTCAGCGTAAGGTTCGACTGAACTTTAATGTTGTCCTGAGCAAAAAGGCCGGCCGATTTCGAGCGGAAATGGCGGTTGGTCTCGCCGTTGAGGAGCAGGCCGCTGCTGTGATCCGATCCAATGGTCCCGGAGAGGAAGTCGGCGAACGAATTGAAGTTGATGCTCGCCACCTGGTTCTCGCGGTTCTCCACATTGAGTTGCATGTAATCGAAGACGCCGCCGAACGAGAAGGAATGACGTCCGTGAACCCAGTGGAAGGTGGACGAACCTTCATGCTCGTTTTGAAAAATTCCGGCGTTGGCGAAGTTCGTCGAGGGCCCGATGCTCATCGAGTTCCCGTGGGTCGGAGGCACGAATGTGCCGCTTCCAGCATTCGCGCCAGCATCTGCATTTGCGATGGTGATGCCGGGAAAGAATGTGCTCCCTAGAAGATTCAGGCCGACATCACTGGGCGTCAAGGACTGGCTGGTGGTGGCGTTCGCCACCTCCCGGATAAAGCCGTATCGGTTCTCCCAGGTCGAGTTCGGGGTCAGAACGGTGGTGTTGTCCAGGGAGAAAAGCTGGCTTGCCGCGTGCATGGTCTGCGGGAAGCCGGGCACCGCACTAACCGCAAAGGGAATGTTGGTTGGGTCGCTTTGGAAGTAGTACTTGCCGGCCAGGCGGTTCTTCGGACTGAAGATGTAATCGATATTCCCATTGATCTGGGTGGCGTTGAACTGGCTGGACGGGCCCTTTACGAAAGCATTGAAAGGCTGGGTCCCGCTTTCGGGAGTCGCCGCATTCGACGACGGAATGATGAACTGACCGCTGGATGTTTTGGCGTTGAGGATGGCCAGTGCCACCGGATCTATGGCGGTTATGCAAGCCGGATCGCGCCCCACTCCGCACTGATCGTTGGAATTCGCAAGGCTGATCAGGGCTGCTTGATCATTTCGATTTGTATCCGTCAAACCTTGCAGTGTGGGGACACCATTGAATGCGCCGCTGAGAGCGTCGCTGATTCGCTGTCCCTGATAAGAAGCAAAAAAGAACATTTTGTCTTTCTTGATCGGGCCGCCGAGCGTGCCCCCAAACACGTTGCGATGGAGCGGCGGAGCGCCGGTGAAGAACGGATTGGGCGCAAGAAAGGTGGGCTGAGCATCGAAAGCGTTGTTTTGGAAGTATTCGTAAACCTGACCATGGATCAGGTTTGTTCCGGATTTGGTCGTGGTTTCGATATGAGCACCGCTGGCCGACCCCATCGAAGCGTCGTACATCGAGGTGGCGACGTGCACTTCCTGAATGGTTTCCACAGGAGGTGTAGGTAACGCCTGGCCGATTGCGTCGAACACTGAGCTGTTGGTTTGAACCTGGCCGCCGGCTCCGAAGATTTCTCCGGTGTTCAGGGTGAACCGGCTATCGGAGATGTTGCTGGTTGAATTCCCGTTGAATAAATTGTTCGCGTTCACTCCGTTGAAGGTAAACAGATTGCTGGTGTCCCGTTGGCCGTTAGCCACGATTCCCTGATTGCCCAGACCTTCGTTCGAGCCCGAACCCGAAAGGAAGTCCGCGCTAACGCCGGGCGCCTGGATGGCGAGCTGAGTGAAGCTGCCCGTGCCGAGGGGCACGGATTCGATCTGCTGTGTGCCCAACGTATATCCGTTGGTGGTATCCGTCTCGTTCAGCAGCGGAGTGCCTTCCACCGTGACCATGGTTGAAACTGCGCCCGGTTTTAGTTTGGCGTTCACCGTCGAGGTGCGGCTGCCTTGGACGATGATCTGCGGATAAACGGCACTCTGGAATCCGTCCTTGGTGAAGGTCAACTCATAATTCCCGATGGGCAGGTCGGCGATGCTGAACGAGCCGTCACTCTGGCTCTGCGCGGTCACTTCCAGGTTCGTCGCGAGGGCGTGGGCCTTGACGCTGGCCCCGGCCACGACTGCCCCGCTGGCGTCGGTGACGGTACCGTTGATTCCACCAAGAGTTTGCTGGGCCGACCCGAACTGAGTCAGGAAAGTGAGCGCCAGAGCACTCAGAAGAAGGGCGCGCACGCACTTCGAAGAGTTCACGAACACACCAATACCAACGTTCTGCACGGCAGAACCTCCTGTAATTTGGAAGTCCTTATAACAGAGCGAATTGGAGAGATTCAAGGCAGTTCAGTGGATAATACGGTTAAAATTCAATGAATTTTTCTTCAGGTGCAAAGAGGAAATCCAAATGTTCGCTGGCGGACAATCGTGTTTGCCCGCCCATACAAATAACTCTGGGGGTTATTCTGTCGACGTGAGCGAAAAGAAGAGCGGAATTCCGCGGGCTGGTGTAGGCCTGTGCTCGGACTGCCGGTTCGTGCGGCGTGTTGAGTCCGACCGCGGGTCGACGTTTTATTTGTGCGAACGGTCCGCGAATGACGCGAAATTCCCCAAGTATCCGCGCCTGCCCGTGCTGATCTGCATTGGCTACGATCCGTCTGGGTCAGACGGGAAGCCGGAAGGTGAATAGCGTCCAGCCTCAATTAGTCAATCCCCAGTTCCTTGGCTAGCGCTTTCCACTTGCGGTCGACCAGAGCCTTGGTCTTTGAATCCATCACGATCTCATCGGGCCAGGGGCGAGTGAAGCCTTCGCTGGCCCACTTGCGAGTGGCGTCAATGCCCATCTTTGAGCCGTAGTTCGGCAGGCGCGAGGCGTGGTCGAGCGAATCGACCGGGCCCATGGTGAATTGGATGTCGCGTTCCGGATCGATGTGGTTCAGAACCTTCAGCGTGACATCGGCGATATCCTGCACGTCAACGTCCTCATCCACCACCACGATGCACTTGGTGAACATGGCCTGGCCCAGCGACCAGACGGCGTTCATTACCTTGCGAGCCTGTCCTGGGTAGGACTTCTTGATCGAGACGATCATCAGATTGTGGAAGACGCCTTCGATCGGCAGGTTGATGTCCACCAACTCCGGAATCGTCAATTTCATTAGCGGCAAAAAGATTCGCTCGACTGCTTTGCCCATGTAGGCATCTTCCTGCGGCGGCTTGCCGACGATTGTGGTCGCGTAGATCGGATCTTTCCGGTGAGTAACGCAGGTCACGTGGAACACGGGGTATAGATCTTCGAGCGAGTAGAAGCCGGTGTGGTCGCCGAACGGCCCTTCGCTCCGGAGTTCGTCGAGATTCACGTAGCCTTCGAGAACGATCTCGCTGGCCGCGGGAACTTCAAGGTCGACGGTTTCGCATTTCACCAGATCGACCGGGGCTCCGCGCAGAAAGCCGGCGATCAGATATTCCTCAATCTCGGGCGGCGCGGGAACGATGGCCGAAAAAGTTACCGCAGGTTCGGTGCCGATCGCGACCGCGACTTCCATCTTTCCGGATGGACGATTGCCCTCTGCAATCACCGAACCGCCGGAGGAGCGCGCCATGATATCGACCGCGGCGGATTTTCCGTCGACCGCGGCCCGCATGCGTTCACGGGCATGCTCCGCCGCAACTTTCTGCCGCTGCCAGTGCATTCCCGTCGTGCGCTCGTCGTAGATCTGCATCCGGTACATGCCGAGATTGCGCTTTCCCGACCTCGGGTCGCGCGTGGTAACGCAGGGCAGTGTGATGAAACGTCCGGCATCTTTCGGCCAGCACTGCAGGACGGGAAAATCGAGCAGCGAAAAATTGTCGCGCTTGATCACCTCTTTGCACGGGCCCGTCGGCACCGTGCGCGGGAAAAACTTTCCCGCTTCCGTCAGCAGAGGCAGCATCTTGAGCTTGTCGAGAAATCCTTGCGGAGACTTCACATCCATGAACATGCGGATGCGGCCCGCGATCTCGTCGAAGGAGTTCACTCCCAGGGCAAGCTTCATGCGCGCGTCGGATCCGAATTGATTGATAAGAACCTGAGAGCCAGGATGGCCCTTGACATTCTGGAACAGCAGCGCCGCGCCGCCCGCTGCGCCCTTGGCATCGCGACTCTTCGAAACCCGGTCCGTGATTTCGGCAATCTCGAGAATCGGATCGGCTTCGGTCTGGATGCGCTTCAGTTGGCCCGCGCGCTCAAGCGCTGCGATCCACTGGCGAAGGTCGTCGAAGGGCAAAGGCTTCCTCTCTGTGACCGATCTATGCGAGCCAAGATTATAAGGGATGCAACCTGGAACTTCCTTGCCACGGATTCACGCGGATCAACGCGGACTAGCAACCACTGCGGCATCTTTCTGAGCGTGCCAACTCAGGTTATTAGCTGAAACACCGTTTCTTCCACCCGCTTCCACGCCTGGCTCCGTGGATCGATCAAGTCGAAGTGATCTGCGCCCGCGATCGCGAGCAGGTGCGCGTCTTCCTTTTCCTTGCCCGTACGGCTCAACTTGGCGGCAGTATAGTCGCGGCTGAATTCTGGGGGAACCACATCATCAGCCGCACCGTGAATCAACCACTGCCGCGCCTGTGGAATGGAAAGCTGCAGCGGGTCGGCTTCGCGATAATGGTCAGGCACCTCGCTGGGCGTGCCCCGGAGAAATTCGACCACGGCGTCGTTGCTGAGGTGGAGTTGCCAGGCGCGGCGCAGGTCGACGACTCCGGCAAGCGAGACCACGCGAGTAAGGCTTGGCTCGTGAGCGACAAGGCAGAGCGCGAGCTGGCCTCCAGCGGAGTGGCCCGTCAGCACGATTCTTCGCGGGTCCAGATGATGCGCCGCAGCGTTCTGCACCAGGAACTGATACGCCGAACGGATATCGGCGAAAGTGCCGGGCCATCCCCCACCTTCGTTTCCGACCCGCCGGTATTCCAGATTGGCCGTGGCCAGTCCTTTCGCGGTGAGGGCAGCGCACAGGTGTCCCGCGTGATCGAGATTGTATTTAGCGCGCCAGTAGCCGCCGTGAATGTTGATGAGCAGTGGGTACGGCATCTGGCTCTTGGCTTTCGAGGGAAGTCGCAGATCGATGAACTGATTGGGGTCCGATCCATACGCAATGCGCGCGTCGGCTGGCGGCGGTCTTAAGCTAAGGATGTCGTCGGACATGCCGCAATGATTTTACGGCAGACGGTTCTGAGGAAGTAAGTCATCCGGCACACAGGAGCGCCCTGATTTGGTTTTCGCTGAGCAAAAATCGGCGATTAGACCTTTAGATTCTGTACGTTCCGAAGGTACGGCGAACTGGATGTCAGCTTGATTTACATCCGCATCCGATTTGGCTATACTAGTGACTCCGGTGGGCACCTATGTTGTCATATTGTGCATACCGGACTATTTAGGGGCTCCTGCGGGGGCCCCATTCGTTTTTAGGAAGACCTTATGAAACGGCACGCGATTTTTGTAGATGCTGGGTACGTTTTTGCCCAAGGTTCGTTATCCCTCCTCGGACGTAGCGATACCCCGCGAACACAATTAAAACTGGACGAAGCTGAGATCATGAAGCAGCTTACGGCGCTAGCTTTGAGCCAGAGTGCTGGCGTTCAACTTCTCCGGGTTTACTGGTACGACGGTGCCCGGAGTGGACCCACGGTCGAACACCTGGCAATTGCAAACATGCAGAATGTCAAACTGAGGCTCGGTTCGATCAACAGCGCCGGTCAACAGAAAGAAGTGGACTCCCTGCTGGTTACAGACATGATCGAGTTGGCTAGAAATCAAGCCATCTGCGACGCCACTGTGGTCGCGGCCGATACCGATGTGCGCATCGCTGTGCATGTTGCGCAGACTTTTGGAGTTCGCGTCCACCTGGTCGGCCTTGAGCCGAGTCGCGCTTCGCAATCACCGTCTCTGCGGCAGGAAGCTGACACGGTGCACGAAATTACCAAAGCGGACGTAGCTAAATTTCTCAAGGTCTCAGTTCCTGCACCGCTGCCAGCGTCTGCCCCCATCTCGACTGCAAAAGCAGTCGCCGCAGCACCAGTGACCTTGCCAAAGGCGAGTACGTCATCAGGAACGGGAACTCAGAAAACAACCAGCCAGATAATGGACGAGGCCATTCGGCGAACACTTGCGCCCCCATACGACGACATCCCCCGCCTGAAGGGCGCGCTAGTTGCTTCAACTGGAGTGCCAATGGACTACGACGGACGACTGCTCGCCACATGTCGATCCTTGCTGCAAAGAGACTTGACCGGTGATGAACGTCGGGAGATGAGATCAGTCTTCCGAAAAAAAGTTTTGAGCCTTTGACTCTTTGGAGAAATAGCCTAGCACTACGCTCCCGCGGGCTAAGACTAGCACTCAAAACGTATCAGAGTGGATTCGGGGCACGATTCATACCTGCCTGCATAGCTAAGAGTTCAAAATTAGGACACTACAAGGCGACCGCCCCGTCGGAGCAGTCGATCATTATTCGTAGCGCAGGGCCTCAATCGGATCCAGATTGGCGGCGCGCAGCGCCGGAACCATCCCGCTGATCACGCCGACCACGGCGAGGATGGACGTGGCCACCAGCAAGATCATCGGCGACACGATCAGCCGGATATCCGCGGCCTCGGCATGTTTGGCCAAAGCACTGTAGAAAGTAATGCGGCCGGCCAGGATCGATACCGCGTACGACAGCAATATCCCGAGCACCCCGCCTACGGCCGTGATCACCATCGCCTCCGCCAGGAACTGGAACAGAATGTCGTGACGCCGCGCCCCGAGCGCCTTCTCAACGCCGATTTCGCGTGTCCGTTGGGTCACCGAAACCAGCATGATGTTCATCAGGCCCACGCCGCCGATGCCCAGCGTGACTGTCCCAATAAAAGCCAGCAGAACTTTCAAGGCCAGCGTGATGATGCCGAACTGCGAGAGCTGCTTCTGCGCGTCGAAGACGAACACAGCTCGCGGATCGTCGGGCTTGAAACTGTGCGCCGTGGCCAGGGTCTCCCGAATCGTCTTTTCCAGTTTGCCGTGGTCGAGTCCGGTCGAGTCCATCCAGATTCCGTCGAGATAGTGATTATCCTTGAGCACATCCATGGAGTTATAGGGAATGTAGACGACGCGGTTGTTGTCGTTGTCGCCCTCCTGCATGCGCGGTGCTCCCACTCCAATCACTTCAAACGTAACGCCGTCAATGCGGATGGTCTGGCCGAGTGCGGGCATGCCGGAGAAGAGCTTGTCGCGAGCTTCCGACGCGATCACGGCATAGAGCCCATGCTGCTGGTTGTCGGCGTCGTTCAGGAACCGGCCTTCCGCAATGTCGAGATTCCATATCGCCTGGATCGACGGGTCGAGGCCCATGACCTGAAAAGTAAACGAGCGATTGTCGTTCTGCACCGTGGACTGTTTGTCGGATTCGCGCACCACGTGGCGGCACAATGGGATGTTATTGCGCAGCAATTCGATATCATCGTTGGTGAACCGGATCGCGACTCCGGCCTTGTTACCCCCCGCCTGCTGCGAAGTTCGCCCCGGGAAGATTCCGACGGCCGTAGCCCCGAAACTTTGAAAGATGGTCTCGATCGCCTTGCCGAATCCGTTGCCGTAAGAGAGCAGCAGCACGACCGTGGCGATACCCCAGGCCATGCCGGCCATGGTCAGCAGGGTGCGACGCAGATCGTGGCGCATGGCGAAGTACGCTTGCTGTAAGAGATCGCGGTGCATGAATATTCCTTATTCCTTGCGGAGAGCCTCCACGGGTTCGAGCATCGCCGCGCGCCTCGCCGGATACAAGCCGGCCGCGATACCGGCGAATCCGAGCGAAACTACCGCCAACAGAGCCGTCGACGCGACCAGCTTGGGCGGATCGAATCCCTGGCCCAGATCAAATCGCGAGAGGAAGGCCATCAAACCCGCAGCGCCCCCAATTCCAATGCCACCACTGAGCAACGTCAAAAACGCCCCTTCTACGAAAAACTGGAACATGATGCTTGAGTTGGTGGCGCCCACCGCTTTGCGTAAACCAATTTCGCGGGTACGGTCGGCAACCGCAACCAGCATGATGTTGATGATCCCGATCGCACCCAGCGCCAGTGTTACCAGTCCCACGCTGCCCAGAAACATATTCATCGCGTCAAAAATCTTGCCGATCTGGTCGACCGTCTTGATCGTATCCCATTCGTCGAACGAGTCCGGATTGTTCGGGTCAAAGCCATGATTGCGAGCAATAACGTTGCGGACTTCCATCTGCGCCGCTTCGTGCAACGCCCGGGACTTGGGCTGATAGTCGATCACGGAGATGACATCCGGATCATTGCCGACGTTGATCAGCCGGAAATATTCATGCATCGTATTGAACGGTATGATGCTCTTCAGATTCTGGTTCGAGTTGTCTCCATGGCCGATACGCTGCAGCGTGCCGATCACCGTAAAGCGAATGCCGTTGAGAAGAACCGTACTGCCCACCGAAGGACGGCCCAGAAACAACGTGCGGCGGGTCTCATCGCCGAGCACGATTACCGGACGCTTCTGCTGATCGTCCATGTCGTTGATCCAGCGGCCTTCGTTCATCGGCATGTAGCGGATCTGGTTGAAGTCCGCCCGCGCCCCGATGATCTGGCCGCTGGCCTGAAAGAAGTCGCTGACTGCGCGGATATCGCTGCGCTGGATCACGGGTGTAGCAGCGGCGACGCTGTGGCATTCGCTGACAATGTCCTGGTAGTCGCGGTAGGTGAGATAGTACTGCCGCAGCGCCGTAAAACTGCCCTGCATCACGGGAGCCCGCCCCGACCAGATGAACATCACGTTTTCGCCCAGGGAATCGAATTGCTTGCGGTTTCCGGAACGAAACCCCTCGCCCAGACCGACCAGCAGCAGCAGGGAACCGACCCCCCAGGCGATGCCGAACATGGTCAAAAACGAGCGCAGTTTATGGGCCCAGAGGGCCCGGAAGGTCTGCCCGACGATATCGAGGATTAGGCGCACGCTGCCGAATGATGCCGCTGAATGACTACGCTGAACCATTATACGGGGCGGTCGATCCGATTGTTCCGGCCCGTTACGCACTGATTGGACGTGCGAAGGCTTAATTTGTTTGACTCCGCCGCATCCGGTGAGGTTCCTACCGCGAAACCGCGAAGTCACTCTCGATTTTCGTTCCGAATCGCGAGCGAGTTGGTTATTCTCTAGCGGGATGACGACTCTTGCCCTGACCGAATTGTTGGGCGCCATGGTGTATGACCCGTCCGGCGCCTCCGGACGCGTGCGCGAGGTCGCGCTCGCCCCGCAAGAGGACCGTTCCCGCATTTCGTCCCTGATCGTGAAGACCAAGTCAGGGAACCGCATTCTGCCATTTACGTCCGTATCGGCGATCAACGGCGGCATCCAAGCGACCACCGCGGCTGCGGAGTGGCCGGCAGTGAACGGCACCGAAGGTCTATTCCTGCTGGAACGCGACCTGCTCGACCAGCAGGTCATCGATATCAACGGACGCAAAGTCGTCCGCGTCAACGATGTGGACTTACAGGTCGATCCTCCGAAAGACACAGACAAAGGCGCCGACCGGACTCGCCCTGTGCTGCGCGTCCAGTCGGTCGACGTAGGAGCGCGCGGAGCTATCCGGCGTCTGCTACGCGGAGTCGCGCCCAGGACGGCTCTGCATGCACTGCTCGGCAAAATCCCTCCCCGCACCATTCCATGGAAGTTTATCGACGTCATCGAGACCGATCCCGCTCGCCGGGTCAAACTGAAGATCTCGCACGATGGCCTGGCCAAGTTGCACCCCGCCGACATCGCGGACATTGTTGAAGATCTGGCGCCCGACGAGCGCCAGGCCGTGTTCCAGACGCTGGATCAAGAGACCGCCGCCGAAGCGCTGGAAGAAGTCAGCCCAAAAGTCCAGAAAGCAATTGTGGAGTCTTTGGATTCCGAGCGCGCCGCCGAAATTGTCGAGGAGATGGATCCAGACGCGGCCGCCGATCTGCTCGGCGATCTTACGGAAGAGCGCACCGAACAGATTCTGGTTCAGATGGAGCCCGAAGCCCAGCAGGACGTCGTCGAGCTGCTCGAACATCGCGAAGAGACCGCCGCTGGCCGCATGACCACCGAGTTCCTGGCCCTGCCCGTCTCGGCGACCGTGCAAAATGCCATCGACTCGATGCGCGAATTCGAAGGTGGAATCGAAGCCGTCAGCACCATCTACCTGGTTGATTCTCATGGAACTTTGGTCGGGGCAGTCCCGCTGGCCCGACTCGTCCTGGCGCAACCCTCGACTCCCATGCTGTCGTTAACGCAGGAGCCGCTCGTTCAAGCCCAGGAGGGCGTCGAGGAAAACGAGGTCGCGGAATTGTTCGACAAGTACAACCTGCAAACTCTCCCGGTCGTGAACAAACAGAGCAGGCTCACCGGCGTCATCACCTCCGACGACGTGATCAGCATGTTGCGCGCCAAGCTGTGACGCCAAGTGTCGCGCCTCTTCCAAACAGTTGTCATCCCGAGCAACGCGAGGGACCTGGGTGTTTGCCGGCGCGGGCAGGATCGCGGGTGCGAGCAAGAACCCAGGTCCCTCGCGTTGCTCGGGATGACAAAACGCTCGGGATGACAAAACGGTGAAACGGATCAAGATCACGGCACCCTGAGACCCAAGACCCAAGCCCGAAACCACAGCCCGCACCAACTCCGCCATCCCTAATTCCGCACCCAGAGCACTTTTCCTTTGGCCAGATTCGCCGCCTGCATTTATCCTGTGGCGTCGTTGGTAGAAGTAATCAGCTCCATCCATATGTCAGCGAAAAGTGCGCATGAAGTTTCTCAGACGTTCGAAAACCCGGATCCTGCTGTTCCTCGCCGTCGTCGGGCCGGGCTTCATTACCGCGAACGTCGATAACGATTCCGGCGGCATCTTTACCTACTCCGACGCCGGGGCGCGATTCGGACTTCATCTACTGTGGACCATGATCCCGATCACGTTTGCACTGATCGTGGTACAGGAAATGTCCGCCCGCATGGGCGCCGTGACCGGCAAGGGCCTTAGCGACTTGATCCGGGAGGAATTTGGTTTCCGGATTACGTTTCTGATGATGATCGGAATTCTGATCATCAACTTCGGTAACATCCTGACCGAATTCATCGGCATCGCCACCAGCTTGGGATTGTTCGGATTCTCCAAGTTCATTACCGTGCCGGTGTGTGCCGTGATTGTGTGGTTAATCGTGGTGAAGGGCCAGTACAAGAGCGTGGAAAAAGTTTTTCTGGCCGCATCATTTTTCTACGTCACTTACATTGTGGCCGGGGTCCTGGCCAAGCCGGCGTGGTTAGATGCGGCGCGCGCGACCATCCACCCGCCGGCCTTGCACGATTTTCGTAGTCAGGTTTATCTGTTCGGCGTGATTGGACTGGTGGGAACCACGATCGCTCCATGGATGCAGTTTTACCTGCAATCGTCGATCGTGGAGAAGGGTGTGACCAAGCGCGGATACAACGCCTCCCGCCTGGACGTGATTGTGGGTTGCATCTTCACCGATATTGTGGCCTGGTTCATTATTGTGGCCTGCGCGGCGACGCTTTACGTTCACGGATTCCGCAACATCAATACGGCGGCCGACGCGGCGCAGGCGCTGCGTCCGCTGGCAGGAGACTACACCTACATTCTGTTCGCCGTTGGATTGTTCAACGCGTCGCTGTTCGCCGCGTCGATCCTGCCGCTCTCGACCGCCTACACAGTTTGCGAGGGACTGGGTTTCGAGTCCGGCGTGGGAATGAAGTTTGGCGAGGCGCCTGCGTTTTACTGGCTCTATACCTTGTTGATTGTGGCCGGCGCGGCTTTGGAAATGTTGATCCCGGAAGCGCGGCTGATCCGAATCGCCCTGCTCTCACAAGTGTTGAATGGCGTTGTCTTGCCCTTTGTGCTGGTGTTCATGATCGTGCTCATCAACAAGAAAGAATTGATGGGCGAGTATGTGAACACGCGTCTCTTTAATGTTATCGCGTGGCTAACCACGGGAATCATGATCATTCTGAGCCTGGGATATTTCTGGACGATCTGGGCAGGCGGAGGGGGTTGAGAAGGACTCGATAAAATCGCCGGGGATTTTGTTCCTAGATTAATTTCCCCGCGGCGAGATCCCGTACCAGCAGCACATCCGCCTCCAGGAAGTCATACTTCGGAAGGTCCTTCGGATCGGCCCACTGCATATCCTTAAAAATTCGATTCTCGATTTCCCGTTGAAACCCGCGCACCACAAAGAATCGAAGCTCCACCATGCCCCCATTCGGATACTCATGCTGAATCCGTTTGACTTCATCGCCCACGTTCGCCAGGATTCCGAGTTCCTCTTCCAGTTCCCGCCGCAGCGCATCGCGGGGCTGCTCGCCTTCTTCAATCTTTCCGCCGGGGAACTCCCACTTCAAAGGCATGGTCTGGTGCCGTGTGCGCTGGCACACCAACAGCTTGCCATCCTTCACGATGAGGCCTGCGACTACGCGCTTCATATTTTAGGGACATCCGGCTCAGCCGCCTGCAGCGCGCTGGCCACGGGATCGACGCAACTCGTGAAGGTAAAGGCGAACGCCGCAACTCCAGCCGAGCACTGCAGTTCCAATTCGTGCTCGCCGAATTCGTGGTTGTCGACAAGGAAATACATACGCGCTGAATCGACCACGACGTAGCTTTCTTCCTCGCCGCCTTTCTTGCCAGCGCGAAACCGCAGGTCGCGAGTCGACTGTTTGCGAGTCAGCGGCTTACCATCTTGGATAACGACAACTTCGGAAGCTGCAGCGTGGGGCGAAGCCATGACCAAGTTTACGGCGGACGCGTCGTATTTTAACCGCAAAGTATGCGGCCCGGTTTCCACAGCCTCGAAGTACTCGGCAGTCGAGGCCCAGCGTCCGTTGGCGTAGAAGAAATTTTCTTCAACTTTCCCAGTGAAGGCATAATCCGCAATCTGATCTTCCTTGAACCCGCCTTCATTGCCGATCCGCCCGCGCCGGTTTCCCAGGTAGAGTTCCCCCGACGCGCGGTAACAGACCGCGCCCACGTGATCTTCCTCGCGCAGGGGTTCCAGCAACGCCGTCAGTTCCAGGCGCGGATCAATCTCGCGTAGCAATTCCTGAATCACCTGCTCGCACTCCCCGTAACCGCCTTCGCCAAAATGCCCGAATCGCAGGTAGCCATCTTTATCGAGCAAGTATTTGGTCGGCCAGTAGCGATTGGCAAACGCCTCCCAGATTTCGCGATCACTGTCGATCACGATCGGATAAGTCAGTCCGAATTCGCGGATCCCGCGCTCCACATTCGACTCATACTGCGCGAACGTAAATTCCGGCGTATGCACTCCAATCACGGTCAGACCCTTATCCCGGTAACGCTCGTGCCAGGCCTGAACGTAGGGCAGGGTGCGAATGCAATTCACGCAAGTGTAGTCCCAGAAATCGACCAGCACCGCGCGCCCCCGCAACTGCCGGAAGCTCAGCGGAGTCGAATTCAACCACACCCGCCCGATCTCCGGGGCACGCACTTTGCCCTTGTCCACTCTCATTCCTGCACGCTCATGATGATGGGATGCGAAACTTAAGACTTGATTCTTATGACGTGACTCTTAGATTTGATTCTTAGTGTCCGGAAGTTTCCAGCTTCTTTCCGACCAGCCTGGCGCAGTACTGCACCAGATCCTGATGTTCCAGCGTGAAGGCCGCAGGGAAGTGGCTGTCGATATCCAACTCTCCCACCACTTTGCCGTGCGCAAACACCGGCACGACGATCTCGGACCTGGTCTCCAGCGAACATGCCAGATAGCGGGGATCCTTGCTGACATCGTCGACCACCACGGTTTGCCCGGTGGACGCGGCCGCTCCGCAAATGCCCTGATTCAACGGAATGCGCGTGTGCGGCGTCATGGCGCCCTCGAACGCGCCCAGCACCAGCATCGGCGGCTCAGCGCCCGGCTCCAGCAAATAGAAGCCCACCCAGTTATATTTCAGCATGCGCTCGTGCAGCAGCTTCACCATGGATCGCATGAGTTCCTGTGCCGTGGGCACCGATTGCTCTAAGGCAGTAACCTCCGCGCGAATTTCTTCGATTCTGCCAGTATCCGGCATGACTGAAATCTTAACTCACAGTTCGGAATTCGCGACCTGGGAAGCGCACACGCCAGTAATCTGCCGGATTCCCTTCGTGCAAGGGGAACAGTTCCGGGTCGATCGACTAGGAAAACCCCAGGCTAGGTTTTGAGCTGGCGTAGCGCCGCCGCAAGCGCATCCAGCGCCAATTGCGCGGCGTGCGTCGAAGCTGGCGGTAAACCGCCCACGGCTGCAATCAAGCTCTCACGCTTAAGCGTCCGAATTTCGTCTAGACTCCGCCCCGCGACCAACTCAGTCAGCGCCGATGCGCACGCCATCGAAGGCACGCAACCCTTGGCCTTGAATCGGATTTCCGCAACCCGTCCGGAATTGATTTTCAAGCTCAGGCGAAGCACGTCCCCGCAAGCCGGGTTCTCAATCTCCGCGACGGCGTCAGCGTCGGAAACGTCGCCCGCGTTCCGCGGATTCTGAAAGTGATCGAGCAGTTGGGCGGAATACATGCAGTTCAAATTGTAACGGGCACGCGCGGCGGAGTTCGTCAGCCTCTGAGAGTCTTACAAGTTCCGTCAGGAAAGTAGACCGTCCATCCGCGCTGCCGCGCCGCCGCCTCGAGATCAGGATTAGGATTCACCGCGAATGCGTGCCCCGCCATGGCGAGCATATCGAGGTCCCAGCGGGAGTTGCCAAACGCTGCATCAATCTTCTTCTTGACGACTTCTCTCAGCGCCTCAGGTTTGCCCGGGCCGGACGGCACGCGGACCAGTCGGTCAGTGATCACGCCATTGTCGAGTTCGACTTTCGCGGCCAGGATGCGATCGTCGGGGATGCCGAACGCCTTCATGCCGGCGCGAATGACCCACTCGTTCGATGATGAAACCGCCCAGACTTCACAACCGTTCTGCTGCAGGCGGCCCACCAGTTCTCGCATCTCGGCAAAGATCTTCCCGGGGAAAGCGTGGGCCATGAACTCCGTCGCTGCCTTCATCATCATGGCCTCGGTCATCCCCGCGTGCATGGTGACCATCTCACCGCACATGTCGTCTTCGCTGACCCGGCCAGCTTTGTATTCGGCATAACGCGCGCGCATCGCATCGGCCACCGCGGCTGGCACGATGCCTTGTTTCATCTCCCAGTCGAAGAATCTCTCTCCCGCGTCGCCCGACCAGAGCGTGCCATCGCAGTCAAACGCCGCCACCCGCGGCTCCAGCCGCAGGACAGATTCCAAGAATTCGTGACGAGTGAGATGCAGCGGTTTCGCCCCTGAGATTTCCATGCCCTTCGACGATAACGTGCGGAAGACGAAACGCGCAATTGCGCAGTACCGAGGAAGAGCGGCCGTTCAGGGCTTGCCCTGAGCTTGCCGAAGGGGCCGCGTAAAGCGCATCGAGAACGAAGAGGGCCTTCATCCCCTGGAACCCAACGCCGCGTAATCCTCGGGAGTATTGATGTTCAACGCTACAAACGGATCGTCTACCGCAACGTACCGAACATGCTGTTGATAGCGATGCTCAACCTCACGCGCGCTCTCGATCGGCGAGGCCTGCAGGAATGCCTCAATCAACTCGCGGCCCACCAGATACGGATGCCCATGCTTGCCGGAAAATTCCGGCACCACCGCCCATATCTCCGGCGGGGCCGCTTCGAAAGCATCCCTCAGCAACTGCACGGTTGCGGACGTGACCGGCGGACGGTCAACCAGCGTAATCACGGCCGCATCGCGGCCGCGGTTGAGCACTTCATGCAATCCCACCTGCAGGGAACTGAACTGGCCCCGGCTGGGATCGGGATTGGTCACCACCGACGCGCCGTGAGCGTAGGCAATCGGCGCCACGACCGCTTCATTCTTGCCCGCGACAATCAAGGTGAAGTCAGTGGCCAGCGCCAGCGAACGAATCGCAGCGGAAAGAAACGTATCCTTCGACGCCGCCTGCCCCGCGCCCTGAGGAGGCCATGGAAGCAGCGCCTTGTCCGAACCCATGCGCGAAGATTCGCCAGCAGCCAAAATCACTCCGGCAAAGCTCGGGGCACGGGACATGTGCGGACGATAGCAGAAAGAGAAGAGAAAGTCAGTGAGTGGGGTACCCGCCGTGTTTTGATTCTACGAGAGATTCCTTAACCTACGAAGGGACAGCCTTATGCCATGCCACACAGCGCCGTTGATAACTAGCGCGGCAAGTACGAGCCAGACGTCTCTGATTAACAGCAACCTGTGAAACTCGGGAACCAGGTAGACCGCAGGGAGTCCCGGAGACAAGAGCAGGACTCCGACCATCAGAGACCAATCAGGCCCAAGATGAAGGGCAGCGATGCCCACTCCTTGGACGCAAAAGAAAACGGGCCACATTCTACGTCCCATGTCGCTCCTCAACCCTTCGCGTCCAAAAACTCCCGTCAACCCAGCGCCAGATGCTCAGAGGTTGCGGCCGCCCTCATCCGACGCCTCTTCAATCGCTTCGGCTGCAGACTCCGCGACACTCTCCTCGCGCGCTCCCTGGAACCAGCTCAGATGCGGCAACGCAGAACTCGCATGCCGCCGCACTGCAATCAACTCAGCCGTAATCGCGACCGCGATTTCCTCTGGCGTAATCGCCCCAATATCGATTCCTACTGGCGCGTGCACCCGGTCGAAAAGGTGCGCTGGCACGCCTTCTTTCTGTAGAGCCTTGAAAATCTCGATGACTTTGCGCTTTGACCCGATCATCCCTACATAGCGCGCCCGGGTTTGCACCGCCCAGCGGAGGATCCGCATGTCGTCGCGGTGCCCGCGCGTCACAATCACGATGGAAGAAGATTCATTCGGATCCAGCTTTTGCGTGGCCTCCTCGAAATCGAGGGCGTAGACTTCGCGTGCCGCCGGGAAGCGCTCTTTGATCGCGTAGGATGACCGGTCATCGGTCACCGTGACCTCAAACCCGGCGTTCGCCGCAACCGCACAAAGATTGAAAGCTACGTGACCTGCGCCGAAAACATAAAGTATTGCTGGAGGTAATACCGGTTCCACGAAAACCTCCAGCGTTCCGCCGCAGACCAGGCCGGTGTCGTACTTCGGATTCTGGTTCAAGTCAAACTTTAAGGTTCGCGGCTTCTCCGATTCCATGACTTCACGCGCCGCCTGCCAGACGTCGGCTTCCACGCATCCGCCGCCGATCGTGCCGACGATCGAGCCATCGTCCCGCACCAGCATCTTCGCGGTCTTGAAGGATGGAATCGATCCGCGGACGTTGACGATGGTGGCTACGGCCCCGCGGCGACCTCCGCGGCGAAGCTCGACGATTTGTTCGTAAATGTCCATCAGAATGGCCGCGCGCCGGAGCGTAGCGCGGGCTGGTATATATCGTCAAAGATTTTTTTATACCCTTGAGCTAAGATATTTGCTTTGTGAGAGTTACGGCGACGGGGTACGCTCGCTTCCCGGCAAAATATTGAGTGCCAAGGAGTTACATGTAAAATATTGAGGAATAAGGAGTTAGAGTTAGCACTTTGGCTGGTTGAGAAGGGAAAGAAACGGTATCGCCGGGGGCTAAACACGACTACGTCCATTATATCAGCTTGACCTGGGTCTGGTAGAACGGGGAGGGACTATAGTCTCTTTCGGAACAATGGGTTACCGTTGGCAAGATATTTTTATCTTGACAGGCGATGGGCTGTGGAAAAAGTTCCGGTTTGGCAAGAAAAATCCGGAGCGGCCGGAGAGGGAGCGAGCCTCAGGGGCTAAAGCCCGGGAATTCTTGGCGCCTTGACGCGGCGCTAAAGCGCCGCTCTTCCACATTGCGGCGCTAAAGCGCCACTCTTCCACAACGCGGTGCAAGGGGCGGTTCTTCCACGTTACCTGATTGGTATGGCTGAAGTCGTGCCCTTCCCGAAACCGTTTATGATGTCAGGCGTAGTGGAGAACTCTCCGTGAAAGCCGTTCGCATTCATCAATTCGGTGGCCCTGAAGTCCTGACCTACGAGGACATACCTGACCCGCAGCCGCGCAAGGATCAGGTGCTCGTCCGTGTGAAGGCCTGCTCGCTCAATCATCTTGACATCTGGGTCCGCAAGGGGCTGCCCGGTGTGAAGTTGCCGCACATTCTTGGCAGCGACGTTGCTGGAGAAGTCGTGGAGGTCGGCGAGTACGTCACCGGATTCACGCCAGGCCAGCGCGTCCTGGTCGCGCCCATGCACTTTTGCGGATACTGCGCGAAGTGCGTCGCCGGCGTGCAGAACCAGTGCCGCGAGTTCACCGTTCTCGGCAACGGCGTGGACGGCGGCAACTGCGAGTTGATCGCTGTGCCGGCGGCGAATGTGATTCCCATCCCCGACGCGCTCGATTTCAATCAGGCCGCCAGCGTTCCGCTCGTTTTTGTGACCGCGTGGCACATGCTGGTTGGACTCGCGGCCGTGCGCCCCGGCCAGACCGTGCTCGTGCTGGGCGCAAGCTCAGGCGTGGGCATCGCCGCCATCCAGATTGCCAAGCTGTTTCATTGCCGCGTGATCACCACCGCCGGCGATGAAGTGAAACTCGAGAAAGCCCGCGCGCTCGGCGCCGACCACGGCATCAATCATTACAAGCAGAAAATTTCCGAAGAAGTCCGCAAGATTACAAACAAGGAAGGCGTCGACATCGTAGTCGAGCACGTCGGACTTGCCACCTGGGACGAAAGCATGCGCTCCCTCAAGACTGGAGGCAAGCTGGTGACCTGCGGAGCCACCACCGGGCCAACCGTCAGCCTCGACTTGCGCCATCTTTTCGCGCGCCAGTTAACCCTGCTCGGCTCCTACATGGGCACTATGGGCGAACTCCGCGAAGTGCTTGGCCACGTATTCGCGGGGCGGCTGAAGCCCGTCGTAGATCGCATTTTCCCATTGAGCGAAATCCGCTCCGCGCACCAGTATCTGGAAAAGAGCCAAATGTTTGGGAAGGTTGTAGTGAACCCATAGGACAGTTTCGACCGGCCGTACACGCCGAGGATCGGAGCGCCAAAGAGTACAATAAGCGCCGTGTTCTTCAGGATCATCGGCCGTATTTCGGATATTGAAACGATCGCCTCGGGTAAGGGTATTCGAGAGCGGCGAAGATTGACGAAGGCCTATGGCGGGCGCCGCTGGAGAAAGCTGAAGGAACCGCAACCGTGCAGCTGGCGAATGGTACGATAGCCTATGCCGAAGTGCACTGGTATGAAGTGCACAGCGTCGGCGCTAAAGAGCACAAGATCAAGCGTATCCTGAGCATTCAATGAAGCGGACTGAAGCGAGATTTGTCGTTTGCGTCAAGAATAAAGGCTACGCCGCCTCACTCGAGCTGCGGAAGCTTTATCAAGTTGTTTCCGATACCTCAGCTTCCAAGCTCGACCAGATAAGAGTGATCGACGAGTCGGGTGGAGGACTATCTCTATCCGGAAGAATACTTCGTCCCCGTCCAACTGCAGCAGTCGGCTGAGAAGGCGGTGCGGCGGGCGGCTGCGTCAGAGGCGAGGTAAGGCGCAGGGTTGGTTTAGAATATCTACATGTCTCGCGAACTGAATTTCGGACCCTACGTCGACGTCGAGAACGGCACCAAGACCGTCAAGGACCTCACTTTCGGCAATCCCACGCCCGAAGGCCTCGTCCTGACGACGATGGATTCCGCAATCAACTGGATGCGTAAGAGTTCGATCTGGCCCATGACGTTTGGCCTGGCCTGCTGTGCCATTGAGATGATGTCGATGGGCGCGTCGCGCTTTGATATTGCCCGCTTCGGCGCCGAAGTATTCCGCCCGTCGCCGCGGCAGAGCGACTTGATGATCATTGCCGGCCGCGTGTCCAATAAAATGGCGCCGGTCATCCGCCAGTTGTGGGAGCAGATGCCGGAGCCCAAGTGGGTGATCTCCATGGGCGCCTGCGCAACTTCGGGCGGAGTATTCCAGAATTACGCGCTGGTGCAGAGCGTGAATCAGGTCATTCCTGTCGACATCTACGTCCCTGGTTGCCCGCCGCGCCCCGAACAGTTGATCTACGCTATTACGCTGTTGCAGGAGAAAATCCAGAAAGAGCGCGGCACCATCAAGAAAGCTTTGAACCTGGTGTAATCAGCCGTACGAAACGGCGTTTCTAAACCAAGGGCCGAAGACCTAATACCCGAGACCGAGCACCCGCCCGGCAGCCCGCCTCAGATTCCCGCATCACACGCTCCGAACGGCGTTATAATATGGCGAAGTCGCCCCTGGGGTGTTTTATGCAACATCTTCGCGTCGCGTCCCTCCTGCTTCTCCCCGTTCTTCTTCCGGCGATCCTTGTCAGAGGACAATCAATCACACCGGTTCCAGGCCAGGACCAGTCGTCGCCGGCGGCGACAAACCAACCGTCGCCTACAACGCCGCCGTCCGCCGCGCCGGCGCAGCCCATTCCTGCCAACGCTCCGCGCATGTCGAAGCAGACGCGTTATGAAATCATCCGCGACTTCGAGACCCAGATTGTTTACGCCCGCGCATTTTTCCCCATGGGGGCGAAGGGAATCAAACTGAAAGAGGGGGTCACCACTCCCAACGGTCCGCAATTGCAGCAGGATCTCGCCCTCTTCGGACCGGCCGTGCGACCCGGCGATCCGACGCACATCTCGTTTGTGCAGATTAAAGACGACCACATTCACTTCGATCTCAACGGCGGTCCGGTTCATCGCAAGAAATGGTACGAACACATCACGGTTTCCGGCGCCAACGCTGAGGTTCCGATCGCGCCCAATCAATCGCCGCCCAATCCCCACGGAACTTATCTAGATGTCTACTTCAACAAATACGTTCCGGAGATGTCGGCCGCGCAGCTGCGCAATCTGCTCTATCCCGTGCTCGATTTCAACGCGCGCAACAAAGAGGAAGCCTATCTCGATACCGTGCCTCCGAAAGTAAAAGAGGCGATTCAGGCGCACCACGTGCTGGTCGGCATGAACACGGAAATGGTGCTGCACGCCAAAGGCAAGGCGCCGAAGAAGGTGCGGGAGCGAGACGGCGAGACTGAATACGAAGAATGGATCTACGGCGAGGCGCCGCAGGACGTGGACTTCGTCCGCATCGTTGCCGACGAAGTGGTGCGCGTCGAAACCATGAAAACCGGTGGCCAGAAGATCGTGCGTACCGAAAAAGAAGTAATCCTCGAGAAACCGGACAAAGATACTGAGGCCAAGCAGGAGGACCGGCCGGCAAACGCTCCCAGCTTGCGCCGTCCGGGAGAAAATTCCGAGGACGTCCCGAAGCCCGCCGACGGGGGTTCGCGGGTCCCAGTCGCTCCTCCGCCCGGCACTCCGCAGTCACCTGGTGACCCAGGTCCCGGCGACATCGTCGCCGGCAATCACTGAGGCGATGTGGGGCGGACACTCCCTTCGACTCCGCTCTGTCGAAAATCCCCACTTCTCGCGCAAAGGACGCGCGAGAAATGGGGCACCCGGGATTTTCATTTCCTTTGATGGCCTGCAGGCCCATGGACACTCAGGGCAGGCTCTGTCCGCCAAATTTGTCCGCCAAATGCCGGAAGCATAGTCACTGCGAAGGAAAACATGAGCGGCTTCTTAAACCGCCGCTCCACAATTTATTTCGCCGCCACTGCTGACGCCACATCCGCGAAAGAAAACGCCAGTGAAACGTTCGCATGCTCCTGCCCGTCCACTTCCACATAAGGGTAGACAAAGTAGTTCAGCGGCTTGCCCTCCTGCGCTGGATTCAGCCGCAGATCGCGGCCCATGCTGAACTGCACGCGGTTCACGTCGTGCGAGCCAAAGAAATACTCGCGCTGCTCCGGGTGCTTCCACGCTTCGGAAATGTCGACCGGAATCCATCCCTTGCCATCGATGTAGAAATCCGACCAGCAATGGTAGCCCGCGATCTCGGCGGAATGCTTGTCGGGGGGCAGCGGGAACCCGATCTCGAAGCGCGCCGGAATGCCCTGCGAGCGCGCCATCGCGATGAACAGGGAGTGGAAATCGGTGCAGTTGCCTTTCTTCGCATCGCAGGCATAGAGCACGTCGCCATGTCCCCAGCCCGTGCCGGTCTTGTCGTAACGCATGGTGGTGAAGACGTAGTCGTAAATGGCGCGAGCCTTGTCGAGAGGCTGCGTCTTGCCCTGGGTCACCTTCAGCGCAAGATCCGCAGGCAGCCCGGTGATGGGTACCAGCGCGTCGGGCTGGAGGTCTTCGCTTCGTTCCATACTTGTTAGAGACGCGGCCACCATGTGCGGGGAGGAGTTGAGAGCCACACGTTCGTGTCGGACTACGTCGTATTCCACGTCGAAGTGCAATTCGGGCTGAGTCGCGCCAGTGGTCTCGGCAAAATAAATTTCGTTGCCGTATTTCGACTCGCGGGTTTTCTTTACCGGTAGATCGCCCTTGGCCGAGACTATTTTCACTTCCTGATAAGCATCCGACTGGGCCGCCGGAATCCAGATGCGCACCTTTTTTCCGGTCGGAAGATTCTTTACCGTAAAGCCATAGTGAAATGTGAAATGGCGCGCGTCCTGAGCGAGAGACGCGAGGTTGAATATAAACAGGGACAGCAAGACGCAGAGTTTCCACAACATAGGTGGCTTCCTTTTCAGATCTCCGGCCACTCACAACTGGCCGCTGGCAACTGGGTTTGAAAACGACACACGGGCGTCTCAGTAGGAGAGTCGTCAAGTGAAGCCGCGCTTCGGGATGCGCATGAGGAAAAGATGCAGGATAGAATTCCCGCGATGCGGTATTTTAGCAGGACTTCGTTTTGACGGGGAGGGAACATGATCTCGAGGAAAGACGCCGTTGTTCTGGCTAGCCGTACGCTTGCCACCCTATTGATCGTGTGGACGCTGGGCGAGGCCTCTTACCTGCCATCGCGTCTGTACTCGTACCTCCACTACCTCAACCATGAGCCGGCTTCGTCCGGTATTGACTACCTGCGTCACGATTACCTCATCCAACTCGGTTTTCTGGTCGCGCGCATCGTCGGCTACTCGCTAATGGCGCGGTGGCTCTATCAAGGCGGTGCGGACATCGAGGAGCTATTACTGCCTGCACCCGAAGGCGACGCTGCTCAGAGTTGACGCAAAACGACGAAGGAAAACCACATCCGGTAGAATCACCCCATGCCCGCCGCCATCCAATGCCGCGACTTGCGCAAGACCTACGACGGCAAGCTCGAGGCCGTGCGCGGCCTGAATCTCGAGATCGAGACTGGGGAGTGCTTCGGCCTGCTCGGGCCGAACGGAGCAGGGAAGACCACGACCATCGAAATTCTCGAAGGCCTGCTCGCACCCACGTCCGGCGAAGTATCGATCCTGGGCCACCACTGGCGTGAGGATGAACGCGAGATGCGCGAGTGGCTCGGCATCTCGCTGCAGGAGACGCGTCTCTCGGAAAAGCTGACCGTGCGCGAAACCATTGAACTCTTCGCCAGCTTTTATCGCGAGCCGCGTTCGCCGGATGAAGTTCTCGAACAGCTGCAACTCACCGAGAAAGCCGACTCGTGGGTGGGGAAGCTCTCTGGTGGACAGCGCCAGCGCCTCGCGGTCGCGACCGCGCTGGTGTGCAATCCGAAGATTCTGTTTCTTGACGAGCCCACGACCGGACTCGACCCGCAAAGCCGCCGCCAGCTCTGGGACATTATTCGCGCTTTTCAGCGCGATGGCGGCACGGTGATGCTCACCACCCATTACATGGACGAAGCCGAGCGCTTGTGCGATCGCCTCGCCATCGTCGATCAGGGCCAGATCATCGCCGAAGGTTCGCCCGCGGATTTGATCGAACGCCTGGGCGGACATCATGTGGTGGAATTTTCGGTAAGCGGCGATGCCGCGTCGAAGTCTTCGAAGGACGCTTGGACCGGATTACCCAGCGTCGAATCCGTCCGCGAAGACGACGGTATGTTCGCCTTAAACGTAAAGCAACCGCACATGACGATCCCCGCGCTGCTCGAAGCCATCGACCAGCAGGGAAGTCAGCTGCAGCATCTCACCACGCGCCAGGCCAGCCTCGAAGATGTATTCGTACGCTTGACGGGACGGCATCTGCGGGAGGAGTGAGGGATAAGGAACGGATGAAAATGAGTCAGGCGAACAAATACGCAGTCTTGGTTGCGCTGATCCTATTGGCGTCATGCAGTTGGGGTCAGGCCGTGGAACAACATTTCGCGCCCTTCGAACAGTGGAAAGCCGCCGTTCTGGGTGGAGATTCCTCCGCCTTGAAGGACCTCTACAGCATCGATCCGGCGGCGCAGGTCAGCGTGGGCGTGGTGAAGAGCACCGCCGACGCCGACGCGAGTTTCTGGCTCGGCCTGAAAGTTCGCAGCATGAAGACTGAAGCTGTTCGCAACGAAATCCGCCATGGCCATATCAGCTACATTTTCCGGGCGGAGGTCCAGCCTGCCGATGGACCGGCCATCAGCATCACCGACGATCAGTCCTGGCAACAGCAGGGCGACCACTGGCGCATCATTTCGGTTGAACGCACCGACGCTCCACGCCTGAAGCAGCCCTCCGACATGAGGAAGAATATTTATCCGGCCGATGCCGATGCTCATGCCGAGATCAAGGAAGCCGAGGAGAAAGCGGCGCAGGCTCACAAGCGCCTGCTCCTGGTCTTCGGTGCGAACTGGTGCTTCGACTGCCACGTGCTCGATCTCGCGTTTCAACGCCCGGATCTGGCGCCCATTCTCGTCGCGAACTACGAAGTCGTTCACATTGACCTCGGCCCCGACGGGAAAAAAAATGCAGACCTGGTGCAGCAGTACGATATCCCGCTGAACAAAGGCATTCCTGCGCTGGCAGTCGCCGAGAGCGGTGGCAAACTGGTAGTCAGCCAGAAAAATGGCGAGTTCGAAGACGCCCGCGGCCTGACCCCGGAAGTACTGCAGGAGTTTCTGAACCGATGGAGACCGTAGGGACGACACAACTCGGGAATTCGAATCGCAATATCATTCGAATGGACTATCGCTGAAAATCCATGAGCCTCGCTCAAGAAGCACCCGTAACTCGCGCAACAAAAACACCGCCCCGCAACGGTCGCTGGTCCGGCTACAGCCACATCCTCGGGGCGCGCATGCTCGAACTCAAGCGTGAGCCGGAAGTGGTCTTCTGGGTCTTTGTATTCCCGTTGTTGCTCGCTCTCGGCCTGGGTATCGCCTTCCGCAACAAGCCCGCGGACGCCGCATCCATCGCCATCGTGTCAGGATCAGGCTCGCAGGACGCGCAAGCCCTTCTGGCGCGTTCACTGCAGCAGGATCTTTTCAAGATTCAGATGCTGCCCGCCGAGGAGGCGGAAAAAGCCTTCCGCCTCGGAAAATTCGATCTGGTCATCGAACCTGACGGCAAGGGAGGATTCGAATATCGCTACGATCCCGCGCGTCCCGAAAGCGTGCTCGCCAAAGCCGAGGCCAACGACGCCCTACAATCCGCTGCTGGACGCAAAGATGTAGTCGCGACCAAGGCGGTTACTTCGTCCGAGCCCGGCTCCCGCTACATCGATTTCCTCATCCCCGGCCTGCTCGGCATGAATCTGATGAACTCCGGCATGTGGGGCATCGGTTTCGCCTTGGTCGACATGCGCCAGCGCAAACTGCTCAAACGCTTCGTGGCCACGCCCATGCGGCGCGGAGATTTCCTGCTCGCCATCATGACCAGCCGCCTGTTGCTGATGGTGATCGAGATCGGCCTCTTACTGGTCTTCGGCGTCATCTTCTTTCACATGCGCGTTCTTGGGTCAGTATTCTCGATCGCACTGATCGGCGGCCTGGGCTCGCTCACCTTCGGCGGCGTCGGCCTGCTGACCGCCAGCCGCGCGCAAAAAATCGAGAGCATCAGCGGACTCATCAACCTGGTCATGATGCCCATGTGGATTTTCTCCGGCGTCTTCTTTTCCTACGAACGATTCCCGGCGGTGATCCATCCGCTAATCAAGGCGCTGCCGCTCACCGCCTTGAATGACGCCCTGCGCGCCAGTATCCTCGAAGGCACGCCGCTCACGCAGCAATGGCCGCGCCTGCTCATCCTGGCTCTGTGGGGTGGAATCTCGTTTGTGCTGGCGCTGAAGTGGTTCCGCTGGACTTAGGGTGGGAATTAGGGATTTACTCTTAGGGCCCCGCCAAGGCCTCGCTCGCAAGTCTTGGGAGAAGTTACGAACGAGGCCATCTGCGGTGCTTGCGAATGACTGCAGTTACGACTTGACTAGCTTGGCAGCTTGTTTCCGCACTTTTGCCCAGCGTAGCCTTTGCGCATCGGCGATCCGCTTGCGAGCTTCTTTGCTCAAGGTACGACCAGTTGTCTTGAGCGACTTCCCGCCAGCATGGCCGAGCGCATCCAGCGCTTTCCCCACTCTTCCCATCTCTTTTTCGAGGCGAGAGTACTCGTTCCGCAGGGACTTCACTACCTGGTTCAAGTTGATCATTTACACCCCCTCATAAGTCAACACTAACATGGGGGAGCCGAAACGCAGAAGCAAGATTAGAGAGCTGCCGGGCTTCTAGTGCCAGTTGGTCATTGTGGAACCGACTCAACCCATACCACTCCGTGCACTTTTGTCCAGTCGTCAGTTTCTCGATTGAAGACCACTTCCCGCCGTGCGTCAGAATATCGCGTATCGATCAGCCGGAACGTCAGAATCGTATACATCACGTTGCCGTCCGCATCGTAGTCTTTCCGGTAGGTCACTCCGTAGCAGACGTAGAGGTGGGACCGCCACTGCATCAGCATGGGATGCTTTTGTTGCAGAGTCTCGAGCAGCAGATAGCTATTGAGAGCGTCCGGCGCAATGTACTTTGCCGTGACCATGATCGGGCGCCCGTCGCTCAGCAGATGACGCCCCTGCAGTTTGGCGGCGATGTCCGGCAGCGACGCCGGATCCGCTCTTTGCAGGCTGTCCTCCAGCGCCGAATCTTTTCCGCAGCAGACTTCTCGATCCTGCAGGATAGTGCCGAGCGACGACAACAGGACGTCAGACCGTTCCTTGCTCGATGCCTGCAGCGTCGGCAAATCGCTGACGTGAACCTCGAGGTTAATGTAGGACTCCTGCCCGGAGGCGCACGCACCCAGCGCCAGACACGAAATCGCGATGAACTTGATAACTCGAGGAAAGGCGGACCGAGAGACGCAGAGCTGCGGCATCAGACACCCCCTGCGTCTTCTATGTTAGCTAAGTGCAGCGTAAATATCTGTAAAACTGTTGTAAGGAATGGTCAGTGCCGAGCCGCGCTACTATCCGATGCTGGGCAGAAATTTCGGAGCCTGCCGTGCCTTAGTCGCCTGCTCGAACGAGTAAGCCAACTTGATTAATCCAGGCTCACTCCAGGCGCGCCCAAAGAATGAAATACCCACCGGCAATCCGGAGAGAAAACCCGCAGTCACATTGATGTTGGGATATCCCGCAACTGCCGCCGCGTTCGAACTGCCCCCTGCGGAGTGGTCACCGTTGATCAGATCAGTAAGCCACGCCGGCCCGCCCGTAGGAGCAACTATCGCATCTAGTTGATGCTGATCCATCAGCGCGTCAATACCCTCGGTCCGGGCCAGCTGATGATTCTTGGCCAGAGCATCCACATATTCCTTCTCGGTAAGTGGGCCCTTGGCCTGGGCTTTCAGGAATAAATCCTGCCCGAAGTATGGCATCTCTTTCTGCCGGTTGCGCTCGTTGAAGTCGATGACGTCCTGCAACGTGCGTACGGGAGCGCCCGGTCCGAGTCGCGCCAGATAGGCGTTTAAATCAGCCTTCAGCTCGTACATGAAGACGAGCAACTCGCTCTCGTCGAACTTGCCGAGGGTCGGTATGTCGGCGGGATCGACCAGCGTCGCGCCTAGCTGTTTCATCACTGCGAGCGCCTGCTCCATCAGCGCATCCACGGTGTCGCTGAAGCCAAAATACTTTCGCGCCACGCCGATGCGCGCGCCCTTCAAACCATTCGGATCGCAATACTGCGCATAGTCGGTGTGCGACTGCCCTGCGCTGGCCGCCGTCGCCGCGTCGTCTGGATCGACTCCGGTGAGCGCGCCCAGAAGAATCGCCGCATCGCGCACCGTACGGCACATGGGACCGGCGCCATCCTGACTATGCGAGATTGGAATAATCCCCGCCCGGCTGACCAGCCCCACGGTCGGCTTGATCCCGGCCAGCCCGTTCGACGACGACGGACAAACGATCGACCCATCGGTTTCGGTTCCAATTCCAACCGCCGCCAGGTTCGCGGAAATCCCGGCGCCCGTGCCGGAACTCGATCCGCACGGATTGCGGTCGAGCGCATACGGATTCTTCGTCAGCCCACCGCGCCCGCTCCAGCCGCTGGTCGAATGACTGGACCGGATATTCGCCCACTCGCTGAGATTGGTTTTGCCCAGAATCACTGCGCCTGCGGCACGCAGCTTCTGCGCCACAAAAGAATCCTTCGGCGGTTTCGACCCCACCAGCGCCAGCGACCCCGCCGTGGTCATCATCTGGTCGGCGGTGTCGATGTTGTCTTTGATCAGTACCGGAATCCCGTGCAGTGGCCCGCGCGGGCCTTTAGCTTTGCGCTCCTGATCAAGCGCTTGGGCGATCGAGAGTGCGTCCGGATTAAGCTCAATGATCGCATTCAGCGCCGGGCCGCCCTTATCAGCAGCCGGCTTATCGACCTCGTCAATCCGCGCTCGATATTTCTCAACCAGAGATCGCGCGGTAAACTTCCCGGATTTCATCCCATCCTGCAGTTCCGCAATCGTGACCTCCTCCAGCTCAAACGGCTTTATCTCCGGAGCCGGAGATTCCCCCGGCGGCGTAACAATGCGGCCCGCGCCCAGTGCGGGATACAACGCGGCGGTTCCACCAGCAGTGAACGCAGCTTGCAGGAACTTGCGGCGTGAAGGATCGGATTTAGATGGGGTCATAGTCTCCCGGGGACCTGGACGAGAAGTAAACTACAAGCCGACTATTTAAACACGAATGGAGCCGGAAGTTCGAGGAGGGCCAACGGTTGTGACCGCTTGGCCGGAGTGATAAGCTTAGAATCTCTTCGGCTGAGCGGGAGTAGTTCAGCGGTAGAACGCCAGCTTCCCAAGCTGGATGTCGCCGGTTCGATCCCGGTCTCCCGCTCCATATTTTCCGCACCGGCGCTGCCTCAGTCGGAAAAGAGAAGTCCTTCGCGTCCTTAGTGGTTCAAGAGTTTGTTTTTCCTTGGTCAGCCAGACGCGCCACTGCGATCCGGCGATCATTGCCGAATCCAAGACCAGTCGGGAAGGACTCAAGCCGAGGCCGGTTTCGCGCCATCTTTTCCCGAAGGCGCAGCATCGGTTGCTCGACCAGGTAATACGAGAGGCACGCGGCGGCCAGAGTCGGCAACACCAGAGCGTAACCCACATGGAATGCGGGGTTCGAACAAAACAGTTCCTGCCACAGATAAACGCTGTAACTGATTTTTCCCAGCCACGCCACGGGGGTCCAGTTCAGGGCTCGATAGGGAACCTGGATGACGTGCAATACCAAACCAGCGATCGATACATGAAGCAACGGCCGAGCCACAAAAAGCATGACCAGCGACCGCGCCGGGCTGGTGGCAGGGAACCAGGGAATGAAAATGACAGCCAGCAGCATGACGATCGCTGCGTACCCGCCGATTTTCGGAAGGCGCTGCGCGAAAATTGCCAGCAGACAGCCAATCGCAAGCTGGTCGGCCTCCGCCGGAAGGCTTCCGACGAGCCCGTTATGTACTTTGAAGGCGTAGAGCGCCGCGCGGAAAACCGGTGTGAACAGAAATACGCACAACAGAATCACCGTCCGGTGCCGATACCATTTCTTTACGGCGAAAGGCCACAGCAGATAGAACTGCTCTTCAATGCTGAGAGACCAGAGATGTCCGAAAATCCAGGGCCGCGTGAGATCCATGTTGGCAACATAGAATACTGCCGCAGCCACGTGGTACCAGCGCATCTGGTGCCAGTAGAGAACAACCACCACCCCGAGGAACACGAACGCCGCCGGGAAGATGCGGAAGGCGCGGCGAATATAGAACTCCCGCAGACTGATGGTGGAGCTGCGGTCATACTCGCGCAGCAGAAGGTTCGTAATCAGATAGCCAGACAGGACAAAAAAGACGTGCACCCCGAGCGCGCCGTAGCTCCCCACCACATCGAGAGAAACGTGTTTCCATTTCACCAAATGGCTGAGCACGACCAACGCGATGGAAATGGCCCGCAGGCCGTCAAGCGACGGTATCCGTTGCATGCTCAAAAGAAAGGGCCGATCCGGCTGAGCTGGGTGTTGCGGAACAGTATATTCCAGCTCACGACTTGGAAGCACGCTACCCCTTGTTAATGAACAGGTGAAGGTGCTAAAGGAAACGGGACAGCCGGCCTATTCGGTTGTCTGGAACTCCATGTTCTCATCGACCGAAAGCTGCGCAGGAGTGCCTGAGGTGTTTTCTCCCGCCCGCGTGGCCACGACGCGAAACCCGCTGGCGCTGGTTTCCACTTCGTAGGAATAAGGCGGACGCTGCCGGGCTACCGTAATCGTATGGGAAGAGATCAGTTCGTCCAGCGAGGCATACTTGCCTTCGCTGGCGAAGTAGCGGCGCTCCGCCGAGGCGATACTGATCAGATCGCTTTTCACCCCAGTGATATTGATGGCGCCCTGCGGGTTGCTGGCCCCGGCTTCAGCAGAAGAGCTCTGCATCTGCTTGGAATAGATGTACATGCCAACGGCCATCACAATGACGACGCTGAGAAAGCCAAACACGCGGCCCATGGAGTCCCTCCCCCACCAATTGCACCGCGAAATGGGGGACGTGACAAGTAACCAGAGGGCAGCCACCTCCCATCAGCGGGCCGGAGGGTCCATATCCTCGCCCTTGTCCTCAGCCTTTGACCATCTGCGCTACATGCATTACGCTCAACTCTTCTTTTATTTCTTGACTCCACCATTCCCGGAGGCTCCGTGACTCGTTTTCTTACTTCTTTCCTCTGCGCTCTCATGCTGGCCCAGTCCGGCCTCGTGCACGCCCAGGAATCTGCCCCCGCCGAGAATCGTCCGCCCATCATGCTGCCCACGAGCAAGACGCTGACCGTCCCTTCGCCCGGCCGCATTGGCAGCACCAACAGTTTTCCCGCCACGATGGTGCTGAGTCCCGACGGCCGCTATGCCGCGCTGCTCAACGATGGCTACGGCACGCAGGAAACCATGGCGCATCAGTCGATCTCGGTGCTCGATCTGAAGACGAATCAGATCGTCGAGTATCCCGACGCTCGACTGAGCGATACGTCGCTTCAGAGCTACTTCATCGGCCTGGCCTTCAGCACAGACGGCAAGCTGCTTTACGCCTCGGTCGGTTCGCTCACCGATCCCACCGGGTCAAAGGCGGGCGATACAGGGAACGGCATCGCAGTCTACAGATTTGCAATGGGCAAGGTGACACCGGAAAGGTTCATTCCCATCGGGCTCCAGCCGCTTTCGACCGGGAAGAAACTCGCGGTCGGTCTGACCGCTCCGACGCACACGGCGATTCCTTATCCCGCGGGGCTGGCGGTGATTTCCGACGCGGGCCACGACAAGCTACTGATCGCCAACAATCTCTCGGATAACGCGATCGTGCTCGATCCCGCGACCGGGAAAGTGCTGCAGACTTTCGATCTCAGCACCAGCAACTTGATTCCGTCGTCACTCCCTTACACCTGCGTTGCGACCCGCGACGGTCGCCGTGCTTGGTGCAGCTTATGGAACGCGTCACAAGTGGCTGAGCTAGACCTGACCGGGGGCAAGGTTACGCGCAGGGTTGAATTGAAGAAGCCGGAAGATTTGCTGGCGCCAGGTTCCCATCCCACGGCGATGCTGCTTAACTCCGACGAGAGCCTTCTGTATGTCGCATTATCGAATCTGGACGAGGTTGCCGTGGTCGCGACCAGTGGCAAGAAAGACGACGCCTATCTCTCAACGATCGCGCCCGGACAAAAATATTCCGGCAGCTATCCTACGGCGCTGGCCCTGTCTCCCGATGGCCAACGTCTGTTCGTGGGAGATTCTTCCTTGGATGCGATCGCGGTATTTGACCTTTCCCAACCAATCGCAACTTCGAATGTCCCGATCTCGCTGGAACCCCTTGGGTTCATCCCGACCGACTGGTACCCCAGCGCCCTCGCGGTTCACGGCGACGATCTCTTCATCGCCACTGCCAAGGGCGAAGGCTCCCGCCCAAACAAAGATATGGGGAAGACGGTTTATGAGACGAAGCATAAAGACCATCCGTACATTCCAACGCTGCTCAAGGGATCGATTGCACGCCTCAACATTCCGTCGACTCTCGAAAAACTTCCACAGCTCACGCAAGTCGTCGAGCATGACAACCTGTTCCACGCCGATCCCGGAACCATCGCCTTCGCCGGAGGCAAGAATCCCATCAAGCACGTCATCTACGTCATCAAAGAAAACCGCACTTACGATCAGATCCTCGGCGATCTGAAATCCGGCGATGCGAGCGTCGGCGACGGCGATCCTTCACTCACCATGTACGGCGCCGACATCACTCCCAACGAGCACAAACTCGCGCTGCAGTTCGGCGTGCTCGACAATTTCTACGACAGCGGAGAAGTTTCCGGCGACGGCCATCTCTGGTCAACCGCCGCCATCACTTCCGACTACAACGAGAAGACCTGGCAGATCGCCTACCGCGGAAAAGAACGCACCTACGATTTTCAGGGGCAGAACGCCGACGAATATCCGCTGGAACACAATCAGGCTGACGTCGACGACCCCTCTACCGGATTTCTCTGGGACAATCTCGCCCGTAATCACGTCAGCTTTCGCGACTACGGCGAATTCGTAAACGCGGAGTGGTGCAACGAGAAACGCAAGGCCGCCAGCCCCAAGCAGGGAACTCCGTCCGGGCAGCAGGCGCGCTGCCCGCGAACTGTAGTTGAACAGGGCGGGCCGCTTGCGCCCAATGTCGGCGATCCCCACGCCGGGCCGAGTCCGTTCCCCTGGGCCGTGCCGTTATTTAGCGGAGTGAAGCCGGCCAAAGCGGTCTTGCGCGACCATTTAGATCCGCTATATCCGGATTTCAATACCGACTATCCCGACCAGCTTCGCGCCGACGAATTTCTGAACGAATTCACCGCCTACGTTCGCGCCCGCGATGCGCACGAGGGCCCGGAGTTCGAACTGCCATCGTTCGTGCTGCTCTACCTGCCCGACGACCACACCGGAGGCACGCGTCCCAATCTGCCGCGGCCCGCCGCCTCGGTGGCCGACAACGACTTGGCGCTCGGCCGCGTAGTCGACGCGGTTTCGCACAGCGCCTATTGGGACGACACCGCCATCTTCGTGTTGGAAGACGACGCTCAGGACGGCGCCGACCACGTCGACGCCCACCGCTCCATCGCGTTCGTGGTCAGCAAGTACTCGCCCGGTTCATCCAGGCAGCCCTATGTCGAGCATCGTTTCTACACCACGGTGAATATGGTCCACACCATGGAAACGCTGCTCGGACTTCCCCCCATGAATCAGAACGACGCGTACGCGCCGCTGATGAGTCAATTATTTTCTGGCGCGGGCGATCAGCCGGCTTATAAGGTGGACTATCGCAACCAGAAAAACGGTCTCATCTACGAAACCAACAAGCGCGAAGCCCCCGGCTCGAAAATTTCCTCGAAGATGGATTTCTCGCGGCCCGACGCTAACAAAGCCTCCCGCTTGAATCGAGTGTTATGGCGCGATCAGAAAGGTTCGGCACCCATGCCCGCGCCGAAGCACACGGTATTCCCGGCAGGCGATGACTAGAAGCGATCCGCCGATCGCGTAAATGGTTTTGGGAAGGGCACGACTTCAGTCGTGCCGTCGAGAGCTAAGGATGATGCGGCCTTTAATATCGGATCTAGCCGTTGAGTCGCTTACTTCAAACTCACCGACTCCTTCAGCGGCAAACTCTGCGACGACCCGCCCACCATGAAACCATAATCTCCTGGAAGCAACTGCCACGCGTTGTGCATTTCGTCGAAGATCGAAAGATACTTCGCGTCCACGTCGACCGTTACGTCCTTGCTCTCGCCACCGTTGAGCTTGACCTTGCTCCAGCCCACCAGACGCTTGGGAGGCTCCGTGGCCGCCGCGGGCAGGGAAGCGTAGACTTCCGCGACTTCCGCTCCAGCACGGTTGCCCGTGTTGGTCACCGTAAAAGTCACGCGAGGATTTTTCCCCGCCGTCACTTTCAAATTCGAATACGAAAAAGTCGTGTACGACAAGCCGTAGCCAAAGGGAAACAGCACCGGCTTGTTCTCCGCGTCATACCACTTGTAGCCGACCTTCACGCCTTCGTCGTAAGTGACCTGAAACGCCGGCAATCCCGCGGCAATCCGCTTCCAGCCTTGGCGATCCGCGTCCGTTGTGACCTTCGGAGGTTTCACGATCTTGGGGTGCGGCAAGTCCGCTTCGCTCCTGGGAAAAGTTACCGGCAGTTTTGCGCTGGGGTTCACATCTCCGAAAATAATATTCGCCACCGCCTCGGCCCCGCGGCTTCCGGCGTACCACGCTTCGAGAATGCCGCCGACCTGATCGACCCACGGCATGGTGATGGGACTGCCGTTCTCGATCACGACAATTGTGTGCGGATTCGCCGCCGCAACTTTCGCGATCAGTTCGTCCTGATTTTCGGGAAGAGACAGGCTGTTCAGGTCCATCCCCTCGCTCTCCCATTGGTAGGCATAGACGATGGCCACATCGGCACTCTTGGCCAACGCCGCGGCCGCCGCGGGATCCGCGCCCGAATCAAACTGCACGTTCGCCCCGGGAGCCTTCGCTCGAATCGTCTTCAGCGGCGACGTCGGAAACCAGATGTGCGCCTGCCAGTACGTATTACCCTTGCCGGGAGGCATGATCGCGTTTCCGCCCGGAGGATCGACCTGCGCCGACCCGCCGCCGGAAATCATTCCCACATCCGCATGCGGCCCGATCACCGCGATGCTGTGAATCTTCGACGCATCCAGCGGCAGCAGCGCGTGATCATTCTTCAGCAACACCGTGCTCTGCTCCGCGATTCTCTGTGATATTTCGAAGCCGCCGATCACATCGACCACACTCTTCCGCGGTGGATCGTCGATCACGCCCGTGGCAAACATGGAGCGCAAAATGCGGCGGGCATGATCGTCCACTTCCGCCTGCGGCACTTTGCCCGACTCGACCGCCTTCTTCAGTTCCTCGCCAAAGAATATCCAGCCCGGCTCTTCGTGATCCAGTCCCGCCGCCGAGGCCTTTTCCGTGCTGTGCGTCCCTTGCCAGTCGGACACCACAAATCCCTTGAACTTCCAGTCTCGCTTCAGAACATCGCTCAGCAGATATTTGTTTTCACAGGCGTAGTCGCCATTCACGCGGTTGTAGGAGCACATCACCGCAGCCACGTCCGACTCCTGCACTCCGATTTCAAAAGCCAGCAGATCGCTCTCCCGTGCCGCCCGCCGGTCGATGTTCACATTCACGGCGTTGCGCCCGCTCTCCTGATCGTTGAGCGCGTAATGCTTGATGTCGCCGATGACGTGCTCTGCCTGCAAGCCCTTCATGACCGATCCGACCATCTTCCCGGCCAGAACGGGATCCTCGCCCAGATATTCAAACGTACGTCCGTTGCGCGGTTCGCGGGTAAGATTGGTGCCGCCGCCGAGCGTCATGTTGAATCCCTGAGCGCGCAGCTCGCGGCCAATCAGGGCTCCGTATTCGCGGGCTGCGTCGAGGTCCCAACTCGCCGCCGCACCTTCGTCGGAGGGCAGCGCCGTCGAGTAGCGGCCGTTCTCACCGCTGCTGCGAACTCCATACGCCGCGTCCGATATTTGAAGGGCCGGAATGCCCAGCCGCGGAATTCCGGGCACATATCCCGCGCCGCCGTTTGAATGAATGGACTCGGGTGCCATCGGACTCAGTCCCACCATGCCGGTCCCGTGCAGCAACTGAATCTTCTCGTCGAGCGTCATCTCCTTCAGCACCATCGCCGCGCGCTCGTCAGGCGAAAGGCTGGTGTTGTTCCAGGGATGATCTCCGCCCTGCGCCCATGAATTGGACAGGGTGACTGTCAGCATTATGACGGTGAGAATCAAAAATCGATTTAGCAGGGGACGGGCTTGCAGGGGCATTCGGTTTCCTCGGATCGAAGTGTGCTGCCAAATCGTTAATGTTACGCCTTTTCGCCAAATTCCGGGCTGTCTATTTCACCAGGAACTTAAAGAGCTTGAAACACAGAGGGCACAGGGGAGCACAGGGGAGAGCTTCTGAAACGGTGTGAACTCACGCCTCCCCTGTGCTCCCCTCTGTGCTTCAAGCTCTTTCCCGGGGCCGCCGCTTCGGAACGTGTCACTTGGCCGGGGTCGGCCATCCCTTTACACTAGAAGAGTGAAGATCGCGCTGGGCCAAATCAATCCCACGGTCGGAGACTTCTCCGGCAACGCGGCGAAGATCGTCGATTTTTCCCGGCGCGCCCAGGCTGCCGGCGCCGGGCTGATACTGTTCCCCGAACTCTCGGTATGCGGCTACCCTCCGCGCGATCTGGTCGAGCGCCCTTCTTTCGTTGCCCGCAATCGTGAGACGGTCGATCACATCGCCGCGGAAACCAACGGCATCGCCGTCATCTGCGGCCTGGTCACGCCCGCCCATTCCGATACCGGCAAGGCCGTCATGAACTCCGCCGCTCTGCTGATGGACGGCAAGGTCGCGTTCATCCAGTCGAAAATGTTGCTGCCGACCTACGACGTGTTCGACGAGATGCGCAACTTCGCTCCCGCCAAAAGTCAGGAATTGTTTTCTTTCTGCGGCAATCGCATGGCGCTGACCATCTGCGAAGATGCCTGGAACGACAAGCGTTTCTGGCGCAAGCAACTCTACACCGTAGATCCCGTGGATTCTCTCGTGAAGGCGGGCGGGAATTTCGTGCTCAACATTTCGGCTTCGCCGTTCTGGATTGGCAAGCGCGAGCTTCGCCGCGACATGCTGGCCAGCATCGCTCGTCAGCACAAAGTTCCGGTCGTGCTGGTCAATCAGGTCGGAGGCAACGACAGTCTCGTGTTCGATGGCTCCAGCCTGGTTCTCAACCGTGAGGGCCAGGTGATCGCGCAGGGCCGGTCGTTCGAAGAAGATCTGATCTACTTCGATTCGCAAACCTTATCAGGTGAAATGCATGAGCAGATTGCCGGCGAAGAAGCCAGCGTCTACGCAGCGCTCGTTCTCGGCACGCGCGACTACATGCAGAAATGCGGATTCCGCAAAGCGATTATCGGTCTCAGCGGCGGGATTGATTCCGCCCTCACCGCGGTCATCGCTGCCGACGCCGTCGGCCCGGAAAACGTGATCGGTGTCGGCATGCCCGGCCCTTATTCGTCGCCCGGCTCGATTGACGATGCGCGTGCCTTGGCGACAAATCTCGGCATCCGCTTTGAGTTGCTCTCCATCAATCCCGCCTACGAAGCGTATCGTGAAACCCTGCACAACGTGTTCGCCGGACAGAAAGAAGACGTGACGGAGGAAAATATCCAGTCGCGCGCCCGCGGGACGATGCTGATGGCGCTCTCCAATAAATTCGGCGCGATCGTGCTCTCCACCGGCAACAAGAGCGAACTGGGTGTAGGCTACTGCACTCTCTACGGCGACATGGTTGGCGGCCTGGCGGTCATTTCCGACGTGCCCAAGACCCTGGTCTACCGGCTCAGCCACTATGTAAATTCACGCCGCGCCGTGATTCCTCAAGCCACGCTGGAGAAACCGCCCTCCGCCGAATTGCGCCCCGACCAGAAAGACAGCGACTCGCTGCCGCCCTACGAAATTCTCGACGCAGTGCTGGAAGATTATGTGGAGGATTCGCATCCCGCGGAACAGATTGCCCAAGAACGCTGCTTCAACATTGAAGTCGTGCGCCGCGTCATCCGCCTGGTGGATCGTGCCGAATACAAGCGCCAGCAGGCTGCGCCCGGCCTCAAGATTTCTCCCAAAGCCTTCGGCTACGGACGCCGTTTTCCGATCGCCGCCAGGAGCGAAGTTTGAAGGGAGAATTTGCAGTATCCTGATAAGTCGCTTTCTTGATATTTCAGAACCATGACCGAAAGGAACCCATGCGCAATTTTCTATACCCGATTAGTTTTCTCTTGCTCGCCGGCAGCCTGGCCGCAGCCCAGACCACTGCCGCCAAGCCCGCGGCGAAACTCGGAACCCATGCCACTGCCGACCTTCCTTCGGAAGCCACCGTCGATTCCTTCCTCCATCAGCAGTTTGGTTATCAGGCGGATTTGACCTGGAAGATCTCCAGCATCAAGCCGTCAGAGGTTCCAGAATTGGCCGAGGTCACGGTTGTTCTGGCCAGCCCGCAGGGGCAGCAGCTGACCAAATTCTATGTTGCTCCCGATGGCAAGCATGCCCTGGTCGGCGACATCGTTCCTTTCGGGGCGCACCCGTTTGAGCCCGCCCAGCGGCTGCTGGAGAAGGGAATCACTGGCCCCGCGCGAGGCCCCAAGGACGCGCCCGTCACCATCGTCGAGTTCGGCGACCTGCAGTGTCCCGCCTGCAAAACGGCGCAGCCCACCATCGAAGCGCTGGTCGCCGCCGAACCCAACGCGCGTTTTGTCTTCCAGAATTTTCCCCTGGAAATGCACAACTGGGCCGCCAAAGGCGCGGCTTATGCCGACTGTGTCGGCCACGCTTCGAACGATGCTTTCTGGAAATTCGTCGCCAAGACTTACGAAACCCAGGCCGACATTACCGCCGAAACCGCGGATGAGAAGCTGACCGCCATCGCCGATGGCGCCGGCGTCAAGGGCGCCGAAATCGCCGCCTGCTCCGCCAAGCCTGAGACCAAGGCGCGCGTCGATGCCTCCATCGCCCTGGGCAAGTCCGTGGACGTAACCGGCACGCCCACGCTCTACATCAACGGCCGCAAGGTCGGAAGCTTCGATGCTCGTATGACGGATATTTACAAGAGCCTGGTCGAGTTCGCGGCGAAGGAAGGAAAGTAAAAAAGCGGCTTCCGGCTCTCGGCGTCCGGCTTCCGGAACGGAAATTCGCCAAGAATCGCTCGTGCTGCAAGAACTGCGGTTAGAAGCGAGAGCCGGAAGCCGACTTACTTTTCGGTCACCCATATCTCCGGCGTTGTCCGGTTGAAGTTCGCCAGCACGTGCGGAGTAACGACGATCATGAGTTCGTCGCTGTCCGATTCTTTGGTGTTGTTGACCAGGGCCTGATTCAGGCCGGGCAGCAATCCCAGCCCCGGGATCCCGCTCATGGAGATCATATCCGTCTTCGACACCTCACCGGCCACAACCGCCGGCTCGCCGTCCCGCAGGTTGATGCTTCCTTTATATTCCCGGTTCGAGATGACTGGAATTCCATTATTCGATTGCCCGGTGAGCGACCGAACTTCCAAATCGATTTCCAGGCTGACGGAGCCGTCCCCGTGGATCACGGGCTTGGCTTTCATATTCAACCCGAGATCCTCGTAAGTGATGGAGGGGAATGGCGGAACGAAGGTCTGATTGCCCAGCACCGCCGAGATCGCCGCCGAATTAAAAATCGGCGCAAAACTCGCATTCTCAATCGGATACTTCGTTCCGAGGTGGAACGTGGCGTCGTTCCCCTGGCTGGCCCGCAAGTTTAAATTCGACAGGCTGCGCACCCAGGACTCATTCACCGAAAGGTTGGCGGCAAGATGGTCGAGACTCACACCGCTGAAGGTGAGCCCGCCGCCAAACGTGGCCAGCGGCTGGCTGAAGATAGAGTTCCCCTGCCCTTCGAGTTGCGCCAACAACCCGGCGATCCCTGTAGTCCCCGCCTGGTTGATGCCGCCCGATGCGATCAACTGATTCACCAATTGCGAAATGCTTTGCCCCCCCAGCCCGATCAGCGCGATGGCCGGAATGTTGAACATATTGAAAGTGTTCGGAATGTGTACTCCGATGTTCTTCGTGAGCTGGTGGTCGATCTGATAAACCCGAACTTCGATCATCACCTGCGGCCGCGGGTTGCTCAACTGTGCCAGCAGGGTGGAGCAGGCATCCAGCAGGCGTTGCGGCCCGCGCACCTCCACCGAATCGCCTGTCAGCCCAGAGCTGACGAATTGCAGATCGAACATGTTGCGCATCGTGGTGACCAGGTCGGTCACTTCCTGGGGCGTGGAATGCGGCGGCAGGATGAAAGTCCGCAGCGACATGCGGTCGAATTGTTTGTGATTTTCAGTGTTATCGCTGGCAATCAGCAACTGGTGTCGGTCGAGCGCCGCCCACATGGTTTTGCTCACCTGGCATGCCAGTTTCAACGCGGTGAAGAAATCCACATCATCCACGTTGAAGCGGACCTGCCGCGTCTGCACGGAGTCGTCGAACTGCGGGTTCACTCCGTAGGCCGCGGCCAATCCCGCGAACAGTCCGCGAACGTCGCCCGTGTAATGGAACGTGGCGCGGCCATCGCCCGGCTCGAGGTGAATTTCGCCCGAGTCCACCAGTTGGACAGGCACGGCCCAGGTCTTCGCCGGAACCAGCTCACGAGTGGCTTCCTGCAGCCGTTCCCGCACGAACTGGTTTTCCACATCGAGATTGAGGGCGGCACGAAACTCCGCCGCAGCCCGCGGCCGCGCATTTTCCAGCATCAGCACATTTCCGCGCTCCACGTGGTTGTAAACCAGTTGCGCCTTCACCAGTTCGCGGGCCGTCAGAAACTGCATATTCTGCGGCGCCAGCCGGGCCGCATCGTCAAACCGCGCGAATGCTTCTTCCAGGCGCCGCGCCTCCTGCAGCTTTACACCCTTCTTGAACGCGGTGCGCGCGAGCTTCAGGTCTTGCTTCGAAGCCATGCAGTTAACCCCGCCGGGAATTCCAGCGCCGCAGGGCATGGGTGGAGGGGCGAGAGCATCGTCGCCAGCGGCAAGTGCGGGCGCGGCCAGCACGGCCGTTACCAGTCCCGCTGCGAGAATGTAGATTAACCGCCGCATCGCTACGATTTTAACTTGGTTCCCACAGGAAGGGCACAGCCAATAGGACCTCGTACCTTCGGTCTCAATGGCTGTCGACCCATTCGTGATTTATGTGGAGACAGCCGCCCTCGGCTGTGCATCGAGCGCAGCTCGATTGCTTTCTCAAGGAGGAACGAGAGAGGGCCGCATGCTTGCGTTTTTTGTTTGCACTGGTGGGCGGTGATCGAGCAACATCTCTACGACAGCATCAGCCGCTCGATCGTGCGCGCTTTGCCGCTCTGGTCATCGCACTCAATCACCACCGCACACAGCCGCGCGTCGCCTGTAGCAGGCTCGAACCGAACCGGCATTCCGTTCAGAAACTTGCCCACCACAAGTTCCTTCTTCACCCCAATCACCCCGTCATAGGGACCGGTCATGCCCACATCCGTGACATAGGCGGTTCCGTTCGGCAGAACCCGCTCGTCCGCGGTCGGCACATGCGTATGCGTGCCCACCACCGCCGTGACGCGCCCATCCAGATACCAACCGAGTGAGATCTTCTCTGACGTCGCTTCAGCGTGAATATCCACCAGAATCACTTTGGCCTTGATCGTCGACAGCAGCCGGTCCGCCGTGCGAAAGGGATCGTCATTCGAGGCCATGAAGACGCGCCCCTGCAGGTTGATCACCGCGTATGGAATTTTGCCCTTGATCCCCTCATACACGCCTGACCCCGGCATGTCGGCCGGAAAATTCGCCGGACGCAGCACCCTCCGCGCCGGCCCGTGCCCGTTGCCCTCCACCATTTGAAAATAGTCAACGATCTCGCGCTTGTCCCAGACGTGGTTTCCCGTGGTGATCACGTCGATATTCAGCTCGAAGAGTTCCTCCGCCAGCGCCGGGGTAATCCCAAACCCCGCCGCCGAGTTCTCCCCATTCGCAATAATCAGGTTGATGGCGTGATCGCGGACAATCCCCGGCAGCCGGTCTTTGACAATATTCCGTCCCGGCCGTCCGAAAATGTCGCCAATAAAAAGAATTCGCATAGTAGAGCCGGTGTCTCGCCGGCTTTCCGCAGAGTCTGAAGTTGAAATTCGATGGTAACACGTGATCCGTGCCGCCCTGGAGCGACCTTCGGGTGCTCTAGTTCTTCTTGACCTGACAGGAACGGAAGGCGATTGGCGCTTCCAGTCGCCCCTGCGGGAGGGCCATGGTCTCGGTTATTGTCTGCGGCAGTGATAGACCTTCAATCTCCTGATAAGTGACTTTCACCGAAATCTCCTGCGAATCGCCCCCTGGGGTCTTATAAACCCCCTGATAACTGTCCAAAACCAACCCCTTATTGCTATCCACAAATTTCGGGTGCACTGTGCCTTCAAATTCGGAAGTCTTTGCTTGGATGGAATCGATGACCAAGGCATGATTCATCGATATGGCGACGTGGGTCTTTCCATCGTCGGCCGTAAAACGGTACCCATCTTGCAGATCCTCCATCTGATACTCGTTGCTTGCGCCGGGTAGAGGTGGGCTGATCATGAGCTCTGACCAGCTCTGGAAAAAACCCGACACCATTTGCTCAATGCCGCTGGCGATCTGACTCAGCCCGGCAGCAACCTCGTTGCTAGGCGGCGCTTCGCTGAACTGATGAGAAATCGAGGCAGCGCCGCTTGGTCCCACCACTACCTGAAAACTAATCTTCTTCGAGGTCGCCAAAACTCGGTCTCTCGCGGCCGCGTCCATATTTATGTTTTTGTAAAACGTTTCGAAATCTGGCACCACTTGGCAGCTGAGCTCAGTGAACCCATTCGCTTTCAGGCTGTAGTATTTTCGATTTACTTCCTCCAGCACGGCCTTCTTGTCTGAGCACCAGACATTCGGTGCGAAGTTGGCCACAAATACCACTGCGGCGGCGACGGTCGACCACTGTCGTTGATGTTTCATCTGGACTCCAATCTCAGGTCTTGCGGAGGTTTCACATCAGTTCAGGGGCGCAAGTTCCGCGGTCCGCAGGAAGTCATAATTTCCCGCCGGATTCAACTTCAAATTCCGCACCCGCCGCGTGTGCACCAGAACATTGTCGAAGTACCACAGATTGATGTAAGGCAGATCGTCGGCCAGAATGCGTTGCACTTCGGCATACACAGGCTTGCGCAACTTCGGATCGATCTCCTTCCGTGCTTTATCAATCAAAGCATCCAGCCTGGGATTCGAATAGTAACCGCGGTTAGCCCCGTTGGGCGGAAATTTCGCCGAGTCGAACGCATATTCAAAAATGTCGGGATCTTCGTTGCCGCCAATCCAGCGCAGCGAATAGATTTGAAATGCGCCGTGCTGCACGTCCGCGAAAAAAGTAGCGAACTCGAAGCTGCGGATATCCAACGCAATCCCAGCCTCGCGCAACTGCTGCTGCATCACCGCCACCATTAGGCGCGTGTTCTCGTCGGTCGAAGTCTTCATGGTGAGGCGGAAACGCACACCGTTCACCGCCGGATAGCCCGCGGCATCGAGCAACTGATTGGCCTTGCTCAGATCGTGGTCGTAGGCCGGCACGTCTCCGTCGTAAGCCCAACTCTGCGGCGGCAAAACGCTGCGCGCCGGCTGCGCCTCCCCGCGCCACAAATATTCGATCATCGGCCGCCGGTCGAGCGCATAAGCAATCGCCTGCCGCACTCGCACGTCCTTCAGAATCGGATCGCGCAGGTTGAATCCCATGTACGCCAGCCGCGTCCCCGCCGCGTGTTCCACCAGAAGATTTTGTTCGTGTCCCAGCGTGACCACGGTGTCGGGCGAATAGGATGCGTTGATGGCGACATCGGCGCTGCCCTTGCGCAACTCCAGCGCCTGGGTGGTCGCATCCGGCACCACCACCAATCTCACCCGCGCCAGCTTCGCCTTCCCGCCCCAGTATTCGTCGTTGCGTTCGAGGACCACCTCCCGGTCGGTCTCGGCGCTGACAAATTTAAATGGCCCTGAGCCGATCGGATGCCGCGAAATCTCCTCGCCGCTGCCTGCGGGAACAATACCCACGGCTCCCTCGGAAAGATTCCACAGTAGCTCGGTGTCCGCCTCTTTCATATGAAACGTAACCGTGAAGTCATCCGTTGCGTCGATGTGATCGACAAATCGATACGTCGCAGCTCTCGGACTTCGAATCGCACCATTGAGCAGGGAATCGAAGGTCCATTTCACATCGCGTGCAGTGAGCGGGCGGCCGTCGTGAAACTTCGCGCCATGATGAAGATGAAACATGTAGGTGAGCGGGTCCGGAATCTCCCAACGCTCGGCCAGCGCTGGAGTCATGTCCAGATTGTCGCCGCGTGCCAGCAGGTAGTCGAAAATCAGGCTGTCAATCCGTTCCGAGTACGCGTCAATTCCCACCCGCGGATCGAGATTGGTTGGACTCGACTCGATGATCATGACCAGCGTGTTGGGATCGGGTTTCGCCGAGCACGACGGCAGCAACAGGAGAGCGCCGAAGCAGAGCAGTGCGCCGAAACCGCGTCGGACCTCACGCATACGAGATCTTCCCCAGCACCGCGCCTCGTTTCGCGCCCGTCGCCGAAGGCAGGTTCGAAGGCCGCCGGTTCCAGGTCTCGTAAGCCAGCACCGCAAAGGCCACGGCTTCTTTGGCCTCCGAAGGCAATCCGAATTCGTCGGAGAATCGCAGCTTCACTCCCAGCGGCGCGAGTTCTTTCGCCAGCATGGCGACGAGCGTTGTATTCCTGGCGCCGCCTCCGGACAAAATCATCTCGCGAAACGAATTCTCGGCAGCCGTCTCTGATTTCGAAATCACAAACCGCCGCACCGCGTCCGCGATTGATCGCGCCGTCAATGCCGTGGCCGTCGCCACCACATCTTGCTTGCGAGAGCGCCCGCATCGCCGCAAAAACTCGCGCACAAACTCCCGCCCAAATTCCTCGCGCCCAGCGGTCTTCGGAGATTTTGCGCGAAAGAATCTGTGCCGCAGCATGGGCTCGACAACCGACTCCAGCACCTTGCCCGACGCCGCAATCTTCCCGCCGCGATCAAACGCCCGGCCAAACAGCGCGTCCGTCACCGCGTCGATCACCATATTTCCCGGCCCTGTGTCGAAGGCGAACGCGTCGCTGGCATCGGCACCCGCGGGAATCGCCGTGAGATTCGCGATCCCCCCGACGTTCTGCACGATGCGCCCGATCTTGGCATCACGAAACAATATGGAATCAAGATAAGGAACCAGCGGCGCTCCTTTGCCTCCGGCCGCCATATCCGCGGGACGAAAATCCGAAACCACCGGCACACCCACCCGTGCGGCAATCAACGCAGACTCCCCGGTCTGCCAGGTCGCAGCGACTTTGCGTCCCAGAAACGCCTGCGCCTCGCCCTGATGGTACAAAGTCTGCCCATGGCACCCGACCAGATCAGCCCTCACGCGAAATTGCCGCTGAGTCGCCAAGACCGCGTCCGCGTACAACTCCCCCAAAACAAAATTCAGACGCGCCAGATCCGCGACGGAAGCTCGAGTCGCATTCATCGCCGCTAGCACCGCCGCCCGAACCTTCGCCGGATAAGAATATTCCGCATGCCCCAGGAGTTTGATTATGTGGCGCGGACACTCCTGTCCGCGACTGCCGGAAGCCGTGCCTGACCTCTCGCCTAAGCCCTGCGCTTCGCCCACCCGCACGAGCGCCACATTGATCCCGTCCGCCGAAGTCCCACTCATCACTCCGGCCACAATCATGGTTTGAGCGCGTTTGCTCATCGGCGCGCCCGCCGGTCCGCCTGACGACTGAACGGCTCCAGCCGCACCTGCTCCCCAAATTCCCACAACCGCCGCGACAATTTCTCCACCATCGCAGTCGACGGAGCCCGAGTGGCGCGGGTACTCTTGCCCGCGAGCAGCATCTTCGCCGATTTCTTCTTGAACGCGGTCACACGCCCAGCCGCTTCCGCAACGCGCCGCGCAAATTTGGAATCTCGCTCCACCGCTTTGGTCAACGCTTCGTACGCCTGAAGAATGTAATCCTCCCGATGGCAGATCAGGCACAAATCGCCGCCCGCGCGTAGAAACTCAACCGCCGCGTTACCGACCGGCGCCGCCGCCAGCACTCCGCCCATCTCCAGATCATCCGACACAATCAGATTCCGGTAACCAATGCGCTTGCGCAGAATATCGGTGATCCAGACCTTCGATAAAGACGCCGGAGTCTTTTCCCGAGTGACCTGCGGATATGCGGCGTGCGAAATCATCACCATCGGCAATTCTCGACGCAGCGTCCGGTAGGGAACCAGATCCTCTGTCCAAAGCCCCTTCAACGGCTTTTCAATCAACGGCAGGTCGTGATGACTATCCAGCTTGCCCTCGCCGAGTCCGGGAAAATGCTTGCCGCACCCTATTACCTTCGTGGCCCGAAGCCCCGCCAGAAATTCACGCGCGTAGATCACCACCTCCCGCGGATCGGCGGACACCGCCCGCGTCCCCATTACGCTCCGAGAAGCCTGAAACGCCAAGTCGAGCACCGGCGCGAAGTCCACGTTGAATCCCAACGCCCGGCAATTCGCGCCAATGATTTCCCCGTGCTTGCGAAAAAGCATGCGGTCGCCGGTCGCGAACACCTCCGCCGCGGAAGCCGCAGCCCCCAGCGCATCGCGAAATCGGTCGACGTCCCCGCCCTCAAGATCTACACAGGTGAACAACGGCGTAGCAACAAGTTTCTGACACTCGCGCAGCAACAGCCATGTCTGCTCCGCATTCTTGATGTTGCGGGCAAAAAGAATGACCCCGGCGGGCTGCATCCGCGTAAGCAGGGAAGCGAGCCGTGGCGTCATTTCCGTGCCGTCGAAACCCACAATGAAGAGTTGTCCGAGCGTTTCGATCTCCCGAGGCTTTCGTAGGCGCGTCATTATCAGAAAAAGAATTACCCCGTGTTCCTCTGTGCACCCTGTGGTTAAATTTCTTTTTTCAACTCCGCCAGCAAATTCAAAGCCTCCAGCGGCGTGATCCGATTCAAATCCACTTCCCGCAAGCGCTCCAGCACCGGCTGCGACAACGGTGTAAAAATCGTCAACTGCGTCGGCGGAGGCGATGCCCCCGGCGAAAGATGCGCCGTCGCCTGCTGTTCCGCGAACTCGTGCTCGGCCAGCACCTCGCGCGCTCGCAACACAACTTCATTCGGCAGCCCCGCCAGTTTGGCGACTTCGATGCCGTAACTGCGATCCGCCGCCCCCGGCTCAACTTTGCGCAGGAATACAATCCCGCCGCCGGTCTCTTTCACCGAAACGTGATAATTCTTCACGCCAGAAAGTTGCTCCGCTAACTCCGTGAGTTCGAAATAATGTGTGGCGAACAAAGTCTTGGCTCGGACGCGCGCGTGCAGATATTCGACCGCCGCCCATGCAATCGCGAGTCCGTCGTATGTGGACGTCCCGCGTCCCACCTCGTCCAGCAAAATTAATGACCGCGCGGTCGCCGTATGCAGAATCGCCGCCGTCTCCGTCATCTCGACCATGAACGTCGATCGCCCGCGCGCCAGATTGTCGCTCGCTCCAATGCGGGTGAACACGCGATCGACAACCGTCAGCCGCGCCGATCGCGCCGGCACGAACGATCCCATCTGCGCCAGAATTACGATCAGCGCCGTCTGCCGCAGATACGTCGATTTGCCGCCCATGTTCGGCCCGGTCAGCAGCATGATGTTGTGCGTCGTGCCGTTCAAGTAAAGGTCGTTGGGGACGAAGCGCTCGCTGCCGCCGCCCATCTCCTGCTGCTCAATTACTGGATGCCGGCCCTCGACAATCTCAATCTCGCTGCTCTCGGCAGATTCCACAAAGCTCGGCCGGCAGTAATTGCGCAACGTTGCGATATGCGCGAGCGAGGCCAGCACATCCACTTCCGCCAGAGCCAGCGCAGCCTGCCGAATTCTTTTCGCCTCCGCCGCAATCGCTGTGCGCAACTCAGTAAATAGCCGCCGCTCGATCTCGACAATCTTTTCCTGCGCGTCGAGAATCTTGACTTCGTACTCCTTCAACTCCGGCGTGGTGAAGCGCTCGGCTCCGACCAGCGTCTGCTTCCGGTCGTAATCCTGCGGGACGAGGTGCAGGTTCGATTTCGAAACTTCGATGTAGTAGCCAAAAATAGAGTTGAACTTTACCTTCAGAGACGAGATTCCGGTCCGGCCCCGCTCCCGCTGCTCAATCTGTGCCAGCACCTGCTTGCTGTTGCGCGACAGTTCGCGCAACTCGTCAAGGTCGCGATCCACGCCCGGGGAAATTACTCCGCCATCCGCAAAACTCAAAGGCGGTTCCGGCACTATGGTTTTCTCAATGCGCTCGCGCACGTCGCCTAATTCATCCAGCGAGCCGTGCAGGATTTTCAACCGCTCCGCGCCCAACCGGGCCAGCGCAATCCTCACCGCCGGAATCTTTCCCAGGGACGCCGCGAGCGCGAGCACATCCCGCGGATTCGCCGTCTCCAGCGTGACCCGGCTCAGCAGTCGTTCGAGATCGAGCACGCCATCGAGCGCACGCCGCAGTTCTTCGCGCGCGACGGTCTCCTTCACGCCGGCTTCTACCGAATCCAGCCGCGCCTGAATTTCGTTCAAGTCCAGCGACGGCCGCAGCAGCCACGCCCGCAGCAACCGCTTGCCCATGGGCGTGACCGCGGCATCCATCGACCGAAACAAAGTCACGCCCGCATCCGCGCCCGCAAACAGCGGCTCAATCAACTCCAGATTGCGCACCGTGACGGCATCCAGCACTAGACAACTCTGCCGCTCATACCATCCAATGCGATCGACGTGATCGAGCGCCCCACGCTGCGTCGAGCGCACGTAATAAAGAATCGCCCCCGCCGCCGCCGCTGCCGCGGTTCTACCCGCCAGCCCAAAGCCCTCCAGCGACAGCACGCCAAAATGATTCTCCAGCAACGGCAGCGCATGATCCGGCGCAAAAATCCAATCGTCGAGCGGAGTCTCCGTGCACGTCGCGCCCACCGCCCGCGGCATAGGGTTATGCGGGGACAGCCGGCCTCTGTCTGGCCGGGCCAAGCTAGGCTCGCTCTCCCCGCGAGTGCCGGTACTCTCAAACAACGGCGCCGCCGACCCATACAACAATTCCTTCGGCCGCAACTGCTCCAACTCCTCCTGCACGCGCCGCAACGCGCCCTCACCCGAAAATTCCGTCGCCCGGAACTCTCCCGTAGACAAGTCCAGTGCTGCAAATCCCACACGAGCTTCTCCCGTGCGATCCGTCACCTGCGCCAGCGCCGCCAGAAAATTATTCTCCTCCGACACCAGGGACGAATCCGCCGCCGTCCCCGGCGTCACCACCCGCGTGACTTCCCGCCGCACGAGTTTCTTGGCCGCGCTGGGAGCTTCCATCTGCTCGCAAATCGCCACCTTAAATCCCCTGCGAATCAGCTTGCCGATGTACCCCTCCGCCGCGTGATAGGGCACGCCGCACATGGGCACCGCGATTCCTTTTTCTTTATTGCGCGAAGTGAGTGTGATCTGCAGCTCTTTCGCCGCCACAATCGCGTCGTCGAAAAACAGTTCGTAGAAATCGCCCAGACGAAAAAACAAGAGCGCGGTGGGATGTTCTTTCTTGACCGCGGCATACTGCCGCATCAGCGGAGTGGACGGCTCGGTCATGGGCTCGGTCGTCAGCTCGGTCATCAGGCGGGCTTGGGGCGGATTATAACGCGGATTATAACAAAGCGCGCCGTTCGCACCCTTGCGGCATTTCTCATCGCCCGGCCGCAAATTACCGCAGGAAATCGCAGTTGACTCCGCTTCTCTCCCGGTGTTCTCCTTCCCCCTGGTAGTCAATTATGGAACTCCGCAAGGATCCCATCACCCGCTCCTGGGTCATGACGGGCGACGACCCCGCCGAATCCGGATCGCGTCCCGAATCGCCTTGTCGTTTTTGCGAGGGCGCCGCCGCTCCGCTGCACATGATCGCGAAATCCCCCAACGCGCCCGGTGTCGCCTGGTCGGCGCGCTCGGTCGTCCATCCTACGCCGCTCTACCGCATCGAGGGCGAACCCGACCGCCGCGGTGACGGCATTTATGACCGCATGCAATCCGTGGGCGCTCACGAAGTTCTAGTCGAGAACCCACGCCACGACCGCCATCTGTGGAATGCCAGCGACGATGAGATCGCGCATTTTCTGCGCGTGGCCGCCGAGCGCATTCTCGACCTCAAGCGCGATCCCCGCATCAAGTACATCAGCTTGTTCAAGGACTACGGCGAAAATGCCGGACAGGAATTCTCCCATCCGACATCACAGATCACCGCAACCATGTTCGTCCCCCGCCGCGTGCTTTACGAATTGCGCGCCAGCCGCGAATATTTCGTCAGCAAAGAGCGCTGCGTTTTCTGCGACATCCTGCAGCAGGAAGAGCGTCAGGCCCAGCGCGTGCTCGAGGTTCGCGGCGACTATCTCGCGCTTTGTCCCTACGCCCCGCGCGTCCCCTACGAAACCTGGATCCTGCCGCGCTATCACGAATCCTCTTTCGAACGCGCCGGATTGAACCGGCCCGGATTGCGCACCAACCTTGCCGCCCTTCTGCGCCGCACCTTACAACGGGTGCGTTCCATCACCGAAGATTTTCATCTCGTCCTGCACACTTCCCCCAGCAGCCTGCATCCCTCGAAGAATCTCGGCTACTGGAAGACCATCGACGACGACTACCACTGGCACATCGAGATTCTTCCGGTCATCGCCTCCAAGGCGCGGTCGTATACGTTCAAGGAAGTGTATTATTCCCCCGTCAGCTCCGAAACCGCCGTAAAGCAATTGCGAGAAGCAAGAATCGAAGAGTGAAGCTTCACATGATAGTCAGCAATGCAGGTTTGTGTGAGGATTAGGTTTATGTAGGGACAGTCGCCTAGGCTGTCCGCCGGACAAAGCCCAGCAGGGGTTGCTGAGAGTCATTGCCAACCAGGAGGTCGAAAATGGCTCCCAAAGTAACGGGCCTCATTCCCATGGCGCACGTCGCCAACGTGCAACGCTCCGTCGATTTCTACAAACAACTGGGGATGGAAGTTCGCGGCAGCCTGCGCGCTCCCTCCGGCGACCTGCAATGGGTCCACCTGGCCTGTGATCAGGCCGACATAATGTTCGCCCGCGCCTCCGAACCAGTTATCGCCGGCCAGCAAGCTGTACTTTTCTATCTCTACTCTCCCGATTTGATCGCCTTGCGCGAGCATCTGCTTGCCACTGGCGTGAAGGCCTCGCCCATCACCTATCCCGACTACATGCCCAAGGGCGAAATCCGTGTAGAGGATCCCGATGGCTATTGCCTGCTTATCGGCCAAGCGGGATAGAAGTCAGCCAGAAAGTACCACTCACAAATGGCCGCCGAGGTGTCGCTGGTCTAATGACGAATCAACGATTAGCGGTCATGTCTAGCCTGAGGGAATATTGCGTCATCCTCCCGACGATCTCTCGTTCGAGGGAAACTGCGGGTGCGTAGTCCGAAGAGAAGCCGACGATCTCAATGATCCCTCCAACTTCACGGCTGAGTTCCTCGAACGCCAGTCTATTGGTATCAAGCTGGTCGAGTACGTCACTTACATGCAGATCAACACGACCGGATGGCTGCAAACGCGAATGGAGCGCCCACAGGCTGCTCTGCCTTTTCACCCTAGTGCTCCCAATGGCGTCACCTGCCCTCGCGGTTCTTGATGGAGCCACTCCCACTCTACGGGAGATCTCGTCGGGGTCGAACGCGCCCGCGATATAAAAGTATGCGTACGGTTCCGCCTTCGCCTGTGCTGGACGGTCATATGTGATGTAGTGAGCGGGTGTAATCCCGATATCGAGGGCGGGCAGCATAAGGTCCCGGGGCCAGTGTAGGCTTACTCCTGTGACGCTGCCAACCAGCTCGGCAATGTAGACAAGCCCGAGAATGAAGGTGTCTACGCCCCGAAATTCCGCTATGGCTCTAAGCTCATCACGATGCGCTTTGAGATAAGCGATCGCAATGTCCTCCTGATCCCGAAGCTTGATTGCTCGGCCATCGCCAAGGAAGAACTCGACGCCGCTGGTTGCGGGAGCTTCCCGCCGCCACACAAAATCCGGACGGAGCGATGAGTTTGCCAAGAAAGCGTCGACGTCAAATCTTTCACCGTGCGCGAAGATGTGTAATCGTTCTTCAAACCGCTCCGGCCACAGCATAGCTACGTAACTCTACACCGCGAGAGCCTTTGGTGGCGAGATCCGAGTACGGCTGGCACGCCGTAGCTGTTGCAATATGGATGTTGCAAACAGCGATTACACGAGCTACTCGAGCTGCGATTAATGAGCCAACCGCCGAGATGCCCAACGTCCTTGCGGCTGCTACAATCCCTGCCGTCAGGAGACCCGTCCCGTGAAACGCTTGCTCTGTTGCGCACTATTTCTCGCCACGTGCTACGCCCAGACTGCCGTCCCGTCCGCCGGCAAACAGAAAGTCCTCTGGCAAAAACTGGAATCCAGCATTCAGCAAGTCGACCAGAACCTCGACGGCGTCATGGGAGTCGCCATCGAAGACCTCACCACCGGCGACCACTTCTTCCTGCACAAGGACGAAGTTTTCGCCCAGGCCAGCTCCATCAAGATTACGGTGCTCGCCAATCTCTACTTGCAGGCGCAGCAAGGCAAGCTCAAACTCACCGATTTATACACTGTGCAATCGTCCGATCTGGTCCCCGACAGCGACATCATGAACGGACTCACCCCCGGCGTGACCCGCCTGACCCTGCGCGATCTGGCGACGATGATGGTTGCCGTCAGCGACAATTCCGCGACTAATGTGCTCATCGACCGCGTCGGGATGCCGAACGTCAATACGATGCTCGACGCGCTCGGCCTGACCCACACTCGCCTGCGCCGCAAGATGATGGACCTGCAGGCCGCGAAGGAAGGCCGCGAGAACATCTCGACTCCGCATGAAATGATGACGCTACTCGATGCCATCTACCACGGCAAAGTCCTGAACAAAGAACCCACCGCCGACTTCTTCAAGATGCTGAGCACCAACAAGAATTCCTGGATTCCCCGCGACCTGCCCGCTGAAATAAAGATCGCCAACAAGCCTGGCGCGCTGGAAGCGGTGCGCAACGACTCCGGCATCGTCTTCGTCGAAGGCCGTCCGTACGTGATCTGCGTCATGACGTCGTTCCTGCGCAACGAACGCGACGGCGAGGAAGCCATTAGCAAGGTGTCCGTCGAAGCCTGGCGCATGTTCGACCGCCTAAGCCGCGCCACGGAATATGGCAGAGTAGTCTCCCCCGGAAACGGTACGCACTAGTTTCATTTGGGACGGACACTCCCTTCGGCTTCGCTCAGGGCAGGCCTTGCGTCTTTGACTTTGCTTTTAGTCTTACCTGAATAGTAGATTCGCAGTCATTGCCAGGTGTATCGTCAGAGCATCATGCGGAGAACGCTAAGGTCGGTGTGTGCACTGGCTCTGTTCGTTTGCAATGTGTTGCTGGGCCAACAGCAGTCCTCCGAGGTTCGTCCGCCGGATGCTGAAAGAAGTTTGGCTCGTCTGCGCTCCAAGATTGACGTTGAACGGCCTCCCGACCTGACCACAAACGCTATCGTCGGACGCTACTCCGATACCCCGGATGAACTTCGACGGAGAGTCGTTCCGATGGGTCGCAAAGATCTTTATCTTTTCCCGGACGGTAGCTATTTCTATTATTTTTCGTCGGATATCCCACCAGCTACGATTCGAGACAAGGGAGCGTGGGTTCTATCTGGAGACGAACTCACGCTCAAATCCGATTCAGACATCACCTGGAACCCAGGAGTCGAGCGTCGCTATCTGTTCGTGCGCCGACCGTCCCACCCTCAAGAGATTCTCGCTATTGGAATAGATCGCGATCTCCGATATTTCGAGGAAAATGCAAAGGACGATCCCGAGTTCATGCTACTCCTGGTCTCAAAAGCACGAGTTAACGGAATCAGCGCAAAAGAGTCGATCGAACTGAAGAAGAAACTCATGCGAGAAGCTTGGCGCCCGGAATTTTATCGGTCCCAATGAATGAACGAGACATAGCGTTTGCTCTTGAGACCCAGGACAACGAACTCCCACCCCTACTTCGCCGCCCCCTGCGCCCGCACCGTCACCCCCTGCGCCCGCACGAACTCCTGCGCCGCCTTCGCGTCCATGGCCTGCGAGAAGTAGTGGCCTTGTCCGTACTGGCATCCCAGTTCCAGCAACTTCTCCATCTGGCGGGCGGTCTCGATGCCTTCCGCAATCGATTTCAGGTTCATCTTGCGAGCCAGGCCAGTGATCAGCTCCACAATGTCGCCGGAGGCCAGGTCGGTCTGCATCTCCCGCACCAGCGACCCGTCGATTTTGAGCGCGTCCAAAGGGAACTGCCTCAGCCCGCGCAGTGAGGTTGCTCCGGTGCCGAAGTTATCCAGGATCACTCCAATCCCCAGATGTTTCAGGTGGGAGAGCACGGTGATGGTTAGTTTAGGATCCGCAGCCGCGACCGTCTCGGTCATTTCCAATTGCAGCCGCGCCGGATTGATGCCGGTTTCCTTGAGCGTCTGCTGAATATCGTTGAGCAGCCGGGCGTCGGCAAACTGCCGCGCCGATATGTTCACCGTGATATTAATGGGCTCGTCGGACAGCCGGGCAGCCTCCCAATCGCGTAATTGGCCGCAAGCCTGCAGCAGCAACCAGTGCCCGATCGAGACCAGGATTCCCGTGTCTTCAGCCGCTTCGATAAAGCGGTAAGGAGAAATCAATCCTTGCGTGGGATGCTGCCAGCGCAGCAGAGCTTCAAAACTTACGATGCGCCGCGTAGCCAGTTCCAGGACGGGCTGATAGTGCACGCGGAACTGCTGACCGGTGAGCGCCGCGCGCAAATCCGCTTCCAGCCGCAGCCGGCCGACGGCGCGGCTGTGCATGCCCTCATCGAGCACTTCGCAGCGCGACCCTCCCAGCGCCTTGGCGCGGCGCAGCGCGACATCGGCATCCTTCAACACGTCTTCGGGACGTTCGTGTTCCTTCGTGCTCAAGGCGATGCCAATGCTCACCGAAACCCGCATCTCGCGCGACTCGACGGTAAAAGGCGCCGCCACTGCTTCCTGCATCTTCTTAGCCACTCGCAGCGCATCGCTGGGATCGCCCACCCCGCCCAGCAGGATGGTGAATTCGTCTCCGCCCAGCCGGAACAGGATTACCTCTGTCGCCACTCCACCGCCATCGCGCCGCGGGATCGCGTCTTCCTGCCGTAGCCGCGCGGTCAGGCGGCGGCTGATTTCCAGCAGCACATGATCGCCGGCGACCGTGCCCATGCTTTCGTTGAACACTTTGAAATGATCCACGTTCGCCAGCAGCAGGGTGTAGGGACGTCCCGCATCGCCGCGCGCTTGCGCGAAGGAAGTTTGCAGACGCTCGAGAAACTGCCGCCGGTTGGGCAGTCCGGTCAGCGGATCGTGAAACAGGTTGTGTTCCAACTGCTCTTGCGCCCGCTTGCGCTCGGTGATGTCGCGATTCACAATCACCAGCTTCGCGACTTGTCCCTTATCGTCGCGAACCGCGTTGGCCAGCGATTCCAGCACCCGCCAGCTGCCGTCCTTATGTTTGACGCGGTATTCCAAACGCTTTCCGACTCCAGTTTCACGCGCCTCGCGTGCCGCCTCCAGAACCCGGAAGCGATCGTCGAGATGAATCTGTTCGAACGCCGAAGTCTCCCCTAGCTCCGCCGCCGAATAACCCAGAATTCGCTTGTAAGCTGGACTGTTGTACAGCCGCCGTCCCTTCACATCGACCAAGGCAATCATGTCAGCGGCGTTCTCGGTGACGATCTGGAATAGTTCTTCGTGCTTCTTCGCTTCGCGATGGATCTGGTAAATCCGAAACTGCTGGTACACGACCACCCCGGCCAGCACGCCCAGCGGAATCCAGAACCATTGCAGCAACATGCAGAACTCTCCTGCGTTGACCTATCGGCGGAAGACCGCGGGAGAATGAGTGACGTTGGTTAGGGCTCCGCCGCCAGCTGACGGACATGAACCGCCCGACAGAGTGGCTCAATTTGATTTCTCAGCGAACTCTGCGGCGGGTCTCTGCGTCCTCGGCGGTCAAGGGCTCTTTTACGCCTTGTCATCCCGAGCAACGCGAGGGACCTCGGTGTTTGCCCGTACCACCGGTAGCGTCGGTACAGGCAGGAAACCCAGGTCCCTCGCTTCACTCGGGATGACAAGTCGTAACCAGAACGTTGGCCGCCTAGTTCGCGGAGAAAGTCAAAATTAGCACTCGCTGGACGACGCCGACGACAAACGTCCACTCCCCGTTGCATAATGTCCGCATGTCCGCGAATACCTCCCCCCATCCGCCTCTCCGCCGCCTGAAGACCTACACCGGCGCCCAGGGCTACGTTTACCAGTACTACTATGTCGGCAAACGTCCCGCGCTCGCCGATGATCCGGAAGCGCCCGCCACGGAATTCATCTTCGACGTCACCTCTGACCGCAAGCTGACGTACGCCGTGAGCATCTTCCTCCCCGACGCGACGCGTGACGCCTGGAGCGCCGCCCACGGCCGCCCGCTCACCGACGCGGAACAATACGGCGCCGTCAAACTCCGCCTCTTCCGCGGCTTCGACGAGATCGAAGACGTAAAGACCCACGGCCGCCGCCTCAACATCGACACCGAGTCTCTCGAAGAATCGTTGACGACCTTAGGTGTGGAGTGAGTTTGTCGCTAAATCGGTATGACACCGGACTGAAGTGTGAAGCTGCAGGTGCCCAAACTTTGCTGAAAGCCTTCGTCTACGCTCACTCCAGCCGAAAAACTCTTGGCAGATGTTGATCCCGCTATATTCGTCAGACTATCCACCCAAACAGATTGCCCGGTGGCCGTGGCGCCGCTCGAACCTGAAGGGGCCCATGTTCCTTCCGAGTTGGTAGTGGTTCCCGATTGATCGGTAACGGCCGATATGAAGGCTCCGTCAGAGGTAAGCTCGACCTGAACAGCGCAGTTCTGGCTCATCCAATGACTGCTCGCGCTGCTCAACGCGCTTCCGTTCAAGATGGCCGTGGGGCCAACGGAATTCCGGGTACCATTCGCATTGCCGCAGGCTAACATCAGCGACCCGAGACCTAGGACTACCACGACCCACTTCCATGCGGCACGTCCACTCTTCATGTACACCCTCCTAAGGGTATTTCGATTATTGCCCGGTTGTCGCCGCCGGCTGCATCTCCCGCGCCCGGCTCACCAGTTTCTTTAGTTTTCCTTCGATCGAGGCATCGCCGATGTGTTCATCCTGCAGCACGCCGTCGGCGTCAATGGTGAAGGTGTGCGGAATTGCCTCCACGCCAAATGATTTCGAAATCGACCCGGTAAAGCCGCCGTCGCGATATTGCAGCCACGTCATTTCGTTTTTCGCGATGAACTCTTTCCACTTCTGCTCATCGCCGTCAAGGCTGATGCTGAGCACCACCAGCGGCTGCCCCTGGAACTTCTTTGCAATCTCTTTCATATGTGGCAGGGCTTCGCGGCAGGGCCCGCACCAGGTCGCCCAGAAGTCCAGCAGCACGACCTTTCCAGTCAGATCGTCCATCGAAACCCGCTGACCGTCAATGGTCGTGATCGCAAATGGAGGCGCCATCCGCGCCCGCGCCAGTTCGGGCTGGCTGATGTAGCGCAGCGCCCGCTGCCGGTCCGGATCATCCTCCGGTTTCAGTTTCACAAACTCCTCAAACCGCGCCTTGGCTGCGTCATCCTGCTTCAACTGGGCCAGCACCAGGCCATCCGCGTAGATCGCCGCGGGAAACTTCACGCCCCCAGCCAGCGCCTTCAGCATCTCTTCGTGAGCGCGCGTGAACAGTTCATCCTTGTGCTTGTCCCTGCCTTCCTGCGTCAGCAGGGAACCAAACTGGTAGTGCGCCAGCGCGACGCTCTTCGGGCTCTGCGCCTGCGCCACCATCTCCTCCGCCGCGGCCTCGGCGACCTTCCACTCTCTCAGCTCGATGCCGTACTTGATCATCTTCTGCTGGCAGGCCAGGCAATGTCCGTCGTCCTGCTTGTCGGCCTTCTTGAAGCTGTCCAGGGCTGCATCGGTCCGGCGCTCGTGCAGGTACTCCATTCCTTCCTTGTAGGTCTTCTGGGCCTTCTCATTGCTCGGACCGGTCTCCGTCTTTTCCTGTGCCCGGACAGTCGCAACCACGCAGGCCAGCGCCAGTACGATCACCGCATACCGCATACGACCCTCCCGCTCCGCCAGATTTCGCGCCATGAAACTACCACGAATTCGCCAATTTCGGCGAGAATTTATGGAAACGGCCGAGCCTGCAGCCGAGCCTGCATTTGATAAGCCCGAAGTGCGGGAATATAAAGGAACGCGGACTTCTCTCATGAAAAAACTCCTCTCATTCCTCGTCTCCATCCTGTTTGCTGCGACTCTGTGCTCGACCGCCTTCGCGCAATCCTCCCGTTGGTCCGAACAGAAGGCCAACGACTGGTACGCCCACCAGCCCTGGCTGGTGGGCAGCAACTACATCCCCAAGTCGGCCATCAACGAACTCGAGATGTGGCAGGAGTCAAGCTTCGATCCCGCCCAGATCGACAAGGAACTCAGCTGGGCCGAGGCCATGGGCATGAACACCATGCGCGTTTTTCTCCACGATCTGCTCTGGCAGCAAGACGCGCCCGGCTTTCGAAAACGCATCGACCAGTTCCTGACCATCGCGTCGCGCCATCACATCCGCCCGCTGTTCGTGCTTTTCGATTCCTGCTGGGACCCTGCGCCGCAGCTCGGCCCGCAGCACGCTCCCATTGCCGGCGTGCACAACTCCGGCTGGGTGCAGAGTCCGGGTGCGAAGGCGCTCGCCGATCCCAGCCAGTACCCGCGATTGAAAGAATATGTGCAGGGAGTCGTCGGGGCTTTCGCCAAAGACGATCGCATCCTCGGCTGGGACGTCTGGAACGAGCCCGGCTCCTTCGGCGGCGGAGATTATTCGAAGACAGAGTTGAAGTATGCCGACAAGATGGCCCACGTCACCGGGCTGCTGCCGCAGGCCTTTGCCTGGGCGCGGGAAGTGAACCCCACCCAGCCTCTCACCAGCGCTCCGTGGGACATCGATACCGCCAAGGACGAAGCGCCCGACGAAATCGAACGCATTCAGCTGCGCGAGTCCGACGTCATCACCTTCCACAACTACAGCTGGCCGGAATCGTTCAAGAGCGAAATCGCGTGGCTGCGAAGATTTCATCGCCCCGTCATCTGCACCGAATTCATGGCGCGCTCCGTCGGCAGCACCTTCGACACCATACTGCCTATCGCCAAACAGGAGCACGTCGGCGCCATCAACTGGGGATTCGTCGCCGGCAAAACCCAAACCTATTATCCCTGGGAGTCGTGGGATCATCCCTACGTCAAAAACCAGCCTCCCGTGTGGTTTCACGAAGTCCTGCATCCCGATGGAAAGCCCTACCGCCAAGCCGAAGTCGATCTGATCCGGGAGCTCACCGCGAAACCATAGAAGGCAAACCCTTCACCACAGAGGACACTGAGGTGCACAGGGGAAATCCTCTGTGGTTAAGCCTTTTGCCTTCGTGACGCGCGTCACAACCTCCTGTGATCTCCTTTACTCGCCGCACCCCACCCGCATACGAAAATACTCACAGCAGGAGAGGAATCCCAACCGGACTCGCGATTTAGTTTAGACTCATGGGATTCCGCAACGGATAGGGCTTATGTCTCTGCTTTGGCTGCGATTCGCGCTGGCGTGCTACTTCATCGGGCTGGTCTACGCCTTCGTGGCGCTCCGCCGCACCAGTGACCTGTTCAGCCGCGTCGCCCTGCACGCCGCCAGTCTGGGGATGGTCTTCCACTTCGTCTCGCTGACCGAACTTTTCCTTACGGGACACGTTGTCTGGACGTCGGTACACAACGCGGAATCGCTGCTGGCCTTTCTCTCGATGTCGTTCTTCATGCTGATTTATGCGATTTACCAGACCACCTCGCCCGGCGTGGTCGTTTTCCCCGTGGTGTTTTTCCTGACGTTCATCGCCGCCGCCGATGAGCAACCCGTGCTGCTCACCCAGTATGTTTCGAGCAAAGGCTGGCTGGCCGCCCACATCTTTCTGATTTTTATCGGATACGCGGCGCTGCTGGTGAGCTTCGGCGCGAGCCTGCTCTATTTGTTGCAGGAACGCCGCCTGAAGGCCAAGAAATCCACCAGCCTGATCTCGTTCCTGCCCGCGCTCGAAGTCATCGACCAGATTGGCTACCGCTCGCTGCTGCTCGGTTTCCCCTTCATGACTCTGGGATTGTTGACCGGCTCGATCGTGGCCATCTCCACCTACGGGCATCTCAACTTTCTTGACCCGAAAATTCTTTTGTCGGTGCTGATGTGGGCCGTGTACATGGTGATGGTTTTCACCCGCTGGAACTCGGGATGGCGCGGCCGCCGTGCCGCGTTCCTGGCGACTTTCGCCTTCGCCGCCGCGCTGGCCGCCTGGGCGGCGAATTATTTTTCCGCGATTCACAGGTTTGGGGCCTCATGAGATTCCAGCTCATTGGCGTGAATCACAAGAGCGCTCCGCTCGAAGTCCGCGAGCGGCTGGCGATTCCGGATTCTCGCCTGCCCGACACCTGCCGTGATCTCGCCGCCTATCCGGGAATCGAAGAGGGCATGGTCATCTCCACCTGCAATCGCGTGGAGATCATCGCGCACACCACAAATGGCCACGCAGATCTGCGTGGATTCCTGCACGATCATTTTCAACTCACCGCCGACGAGTTGGATTCCCATCTCTACGAATTTCGCGAGAAGGACGCCGTCCGCCATTTGTTTCGCGTGGCCTCGAGTTTGGATTCAATGGTGGTCGGCGAAGCCCAGATCCTGGGTCAAGTGAAGGAAGCGTACGCCACCGCCCGCGCCGTCGGCGCAGTCCGAGGTCAACTCGACCAGCTCTTCAGCCGCGCCTTCGCCGTCGCCAAGCGCGTGCGCAGCGAGACCGCCGTCGGGTCTTCCTCGGTGTCGATCGCGTCGGTCGCGGTCGAACTCGCCAAGAAAATCTTCGGAACGCTGGAAGGGAAGACGGTCTTCATCGTCGGCGCCGGAAAGATGAGCGAACTCGCCGCCCGCCACCTGATGGCTCACGGCTGCGCGTCGATCTTCGTTTCCAACCGGACTTACGAACGCGCCGTCGGCCTGGCTCAGAAATTCAACGGCCAGGCTATCAAGTTCGACGATCTCTATTCCAGCTGCGACCGCGCCGACATCGTCATCACCTCGACCGGCTCTCCCCACGCCATTTTCCGCCGCGAACATGGCGAACAGTTCCTCTCCCGCCGCAAGAACAAGCCCATGTTTTTCATCGACATCGCCGTCCCCCGCGACGTTTCGCCGGAGATGGCGAAGCTCGACGGCATCTTCACCTACGACATCGACGACCTGCAGCAGGCGGTCAGCAGCCACGTCGCCGACCGCAGCAAGGAAGCCGAACTCGCAGAGGCCATCATCTCGAGCGAAGTCGAACGCTTCGAAGCCAAGCTGCACACGCTCGATGTCGTACCTACAATTGTGTCGTTACAAGATCACCTGGAGACGATTCGCCAGGCCGAAATCGACCGCGTCCGCGGCCGCATGGGCGCCTTGACTCCCGAGCAAGAGATCGCCATCGAAGCCCTAACCCGCGGCATCATCAACAAAGTCATGCACACTCCCATCACCACGCTGAAGACCGCGGCCAAAGAATCCGAGGCCACGACGGTGGTCGACGTCGTTCGCCGCCTGTTCAATCTGCACGAGAAAAATAAAGAAACGCCCGACCCGGAGAAGAAAAACGAAGTGGGGACGCGGCCATGAACGCCGCCTGATCGCATGATCTCAGTCCTTTTCATCCTCTGGGATTGTGTCTTTGTACTTGCAGGATGGTACCTATACCGGCATCCGCTCCTCTTCGAAAACGTTCGACACGAGCAATGGCAGATACGGATTAACAAAGTCATCGGAATCATCTTGATGATCGTTGGAGGAATCTTCGCGGTCGCGAGGGTAGTCTTTTCATTCATCAGGATGTAAAAATGAAGCTCTAGAGATAGGAAATTGAACCTGCTGCACAACCTGACTAAACTCCGCATCGGCTCCCGCGGCTCGCAACTCGCGCTCTGGCAGGCCAATCACATCTCCGCGCTGCTGCGCGCGCGCGGCCACGAAGTCGAAATTGAAATCATTCATACCGCCGGCGACAAAATTACCGACGTCCCCCTCGCCATGGTCGGCACCAAAGGCGGCCTTGGCAAAGGAATTTTCACCAAGGAAATCGAAGAAGCCCTCGCCGCCGGACGCGTCGATCTCGCCGTGCACTCGTTGAAAGACTTGCCCACCGAACTTCCTCCCGGATTCGAAATCGCTGCTATCACGAAAAGGGAAGACCCGCGCGACGCTTTCTGCTCGCGGCACTATGCAAGCTTTCAGGAATTGCCGCAAGGCGCACGCGTCGGCACCAGCAGCCTGCGCCGCCAGGCGCAACTCAAGGCGGTGCGCCCCGACCTTGACATTCATCCCCTGCGCGGCAACGTCGACACCCGCCTGCGCAAACTCGAGCAGGGAGAATACGCCGCCGTCATCCTCGCCTTCGCCGGACTGAAGCGCCTCGGCAAAACGGAACTGATCAAGCAAATTATCCCCGCCGACATCATGTGCCCCGCCGCGGGCCAAGGCGCGCTCGGCATCGAAATTCGGCTGGGCGACACGAAGACGCGCGAACTCCTCGCCTTCCTGAATGATGCGAACGCCCGCGCCGCCACCACCTGCGAACGCGCCCTGCTCAACCGCCTCGGCGGAGGCTGCCAGGTCCCGATCGGCGCATTCGCCGAAATAAGAAGCGGCAATCTGCATCTTGAATCCATCGTCGCCGATCCCGACGGCTCGAAACTCCTCCGCGACTCCCGCGATGGACAAGTTGAAGACGCCGAACAACTCGGCAACGACGCCGGCGCGGCGCTGCTGGCGCGCGGCGGCGACAAAATCCTGGAAGCTGTCTACGGTGGCGGCTTCGCCGTCCTACCCCAGCCTTAAACTGCCAGTTCCCGCTACCCCGGTCGATCTCCGACCAGTTAAGATTGAACCCGCATTAGCCGCGAAAGAAAACAGATTCGTGTACATCCCTGAACATTTCCGTGTAGCTGATCACGCCGATGCCATCGCGTTTATGCGCGCGAATCCGTTCGCGATCCTGATCTCGTCCACTCCGGCTTCGTCGAATGACGACGGCCCCTTCGCCACGCATCTACCGCTCTTCGTGGTCGAGACAGGGGAGCATCTGGTCCTCCGCGGCCATGTCGCCAAAGCCAATCCGCACTGGCGCTATCTGGAGCAAAATCCGAACTGCCTGACAATTTTTCACGGCCCCCACGCCTACGTCTCCGCTTCCAACTACACCACACGCGAAAATGTTCCCACCTGGAACTACGGCGCAGTGCATGTCTACGGCAACGCCCGCGTCTTCGCGTCCCCAGAAGAGTTGCAGGGCGTGCTTCACCAACTCATCGGAACCTTCGAGCCGCCGTATGCCGAGCAATGGGCCAGCCTGAGCGAGGTCTACCGCGAACGCATGCTGAGCCACATCGTTGGATTCGAAATCGCGGTCAGCAAAATCGAAGCCAAGTTCAAGCTCAGCCAGAATCGCACGAAAGAAGAGCAAACCAATGTGATCGCATCTCTGGGGAAGGCGGAAGATACGGCGATCTCCGGCGTTTCCCGCCTGATGCGGGAGCAAGGCCTGGGAGTGAAGAAAGATTTGGAGAAAGATCCGACCTAGCTTTTATGTGGGGCGGACACTTCTGTCCGCCAACCCTAACCATGAGCAAGGAACCAAAATCGACAGGCGGCCTCCCACTGGCAGGAATCCGCGTGCTGGTCGGCCGCGCCAAGCATCAAGCCGGCGCGCTCTCCGCCGAACTCCGCCAATGCGGTGCGGATGTGATCGAGATTCCATTCATCGAAATTCGCAAACCGAAATCGTTCCGGCCACTCGACGCGGCGTTGAAGAGTCTGAGTTGCTACGACTGGCTCATCCTGACCAGCGTGAACGGCGTCGAGGCCATGTGGGCAAGGATGGAAAAATTAAGGCTGCCGCGGTCGGGCAAGAATCGGGAAGGGCACGACTTCAGTCGTGCCGTAAAGACGCAAGACAAATCTAGGGCTTTAGCCCCTGAGGGGAGACGACTGCGCATCGCCGCCATCGGCCCCGCCACGAAGAAGGCGATCGAACAGCGCGGCTGGAAAGTCGACGTCGTCCCCAAAGAATACGTGGCCGAGTCCGTGATCCGAAGTTTGAAGCGCAAAGTGAAAGGGAAGCGGGTGCTGCTGGTCCGCGCCAAAGTAGCCCGTGATGTGATTCCGCGCGAACTGCGCCGGGCGGGCGCGCAGGTCGATGTGGTCGAAGCCTACGAGACGGTCGTCCCGCAAAGTTCGCGGCGCAAGTTGCGGGTCGCGTTGCGAAATGAGAAACTGCGACCTCACGTCGTGACGTTCACCAGTTCATCGACCGTGCGCAATTTTGTGGAACTGATCGGCTTGCGGTTGGGATCAACGAAAGGGAAGTCTCGTCCGGAACTGGAAGGTGTCGGCATGGCCTCCATCGGTCCAGTAACATCTGCCACGCTGCGCGAGCTTGGACTGCCGGTCGACATCTCGGCGAAGGAGTTCACTATTCCAGGGTTAGTTCAAGCCATCGTTGACGCGTTGGCGGATTGCGGGAAATCAACCACTTAGTCGCAAGTTGTTGAAACGAATCGGGAGCTTCTTTGAGGAGGTCCGGAGGTCGCTTCAAGGTGCATGCTGTCAATCACTTAGCGTTAAGTTATTGACAACACTCGGCCGCGGAAAGAGACGCTCGCGGTCCAAACTTCACCGCGCTCACCAGCCAGGATGCCATTTCCCGAGCCTTTAAGGGCCCTGGCAGCGACGACCGACCGTCCGGTCGGTCGAAGGGTCAGCCGCAATCCGCCGGCCGTAGAATCGACCGCTAGCGCGGGTCGCTTCCATTGTAGTCAATAACTTAGCCCTAAGTTATTGATAACAATCAAGGTCAAAAAGCATGTATAAGTCACGCACAAACGCAACCCGCTACTCCGTTACCGAACAGCTGCAGTCCGCCGGAACAACATGCGCCAGCAGGAAATCCGCCACGCGCTTGTAGGCGTCAATCTGATTTTCCACGCGCGCGAAGCCGTGGCCTTCGTTTTCATAAATCTTTGAGTCGACGGTGCCGCCGCGCTTCTTGATGGCGTCGACTACCTGCTGCGTCTCCGATTTCGGACAGCGCGGGTCATGCCCTCCTGCCAGCAGCAGCAGCGGCGCTTTGATCTGGTCGATGAAGTTGATCGGGGAACGGTCTTCGTAGAGCGCTTTATTCTTCACCACGTCGCCCATGGTCGCGAGATCGGACTGCTGTAAGACCGGGTCTTCATTTGCAATTTCGGTGAACCAGTTCACGAACGGAACAATGGGCACGCCCGCCGCCCAGACGTCCGGAGCTTTGGTCACGGCCATCATGCTCAGGTAGCCGCCGTAGCTTCCGCCCATGACCGCAATCTTTTTCGGATCGAGATGCCCGGTCAGCTTGATCCAATCGACGCCGGCCAGCACGTCCTCTAAATCGCCGCCGCCCATGTCGAATAAATTCGCCTGCTGAAATTCCTTGCCGTATCCGGTTGAGCCGCGATAGTTGGGCGCGAGCACCATGTAGCCTTGATTCGCGGCGTATTGCACGAAGCGGTTGAAGGAGTTCATGCTCTGCGCGGTCGGGCCGCCGTGAATGTAGACGATGGCCGCGTTCTGCCCGTTGCGCACCATGTTGAAGGGCACATAAAGAAACGCGGAGATGGTCCACTTGCCGTCGCGGCTGGGATAGTGGACGAGATAGGGCTCGACCATGTCTTCCGAACGCACGCCCGCAACCAGCGAGTGCGTGACCTGGTGCGACTTGCCGGTGGCCAGGGTATGCACCCAGAGGTCGCCGGGGGCGGTGGGTCCGTTGTGGTTGTAGAGCAGGCGCGTGCCGTCTTTGCTGAATGCGGAGTGTCCGCCCCAAGGTTCGTTTACGCCTTTCGGGATGGGCAGCGGCGTTGACTTGCCGGTGGCGAGGTCGTGAAGGTAAATGTCTTCGTTGCCGTCCACGTTGGCGCTGAAGGTGATTTGTTTGCCGTCAGGCGAGAACTCGCCGCCGCGAATTTCCCATTTGTCTTTGGTTAACCATTTGATCGATCCGGGGTGAAATACACCGGTGACCGACGCTCCTTTATCGCTGAAATTCAGGAGGCCGATGTTCTCGAAACCGTTCACCGCGTTGGAGGTGATTAGGATCTGGCCGCCATCGGGAAACAGGCCAGGATCGATGTCATTCGCGTAGTAGCGCTGCTCGCCCTCGTGCGGCGTAAGCAGGGTGCTCTTTCCGGTGGCCACGTCGGCGATAAAGATATTCGAGTCCGTGCCCTTGGCCTGCTCCTGCGTGTAGACAATGGACGTTCCGTCATTCGACCAGAGGATGCCGGAGTTGCTCTTGTCTTGCGGAGTGTTGGTGGTGAGGTGCTTCACCTCGCGCAGCACCATGTCGTAAACGTCGATCTCGTAAGCCGCCGAAGTTTTCGGTTTGACCTCATACGCCAGATAGCGGCCGTCGGGCGACCACGTGGGATTCAGTTCGGCGATCTCGCGGGTCTGCGTCAGGTTCACGACCTTGCCGGTTTTCGGTGACACCAGGAAAATATCCCACTGCTCGTCGCCGTCGTAGTCGGACTGGTAGGCAATCCATTTTCCGTCGGGCGACCAGGCGGGCGCGGTCTGGCGCTGGTCGCTGACCGTGAGTTGCACCGGCCATCCGCCTTCGGCGGGGACGAGCCACAGATTATTTCGTCCGCTCATGTTGGAGACGAAGGCGATGCTGTTGCCGTCGGGTGACCACGTCGCACGGCCCACCTGACGCGTCATGTAGAGCTTTTCGATGGTCAGGCTGCGGGCTTCGATCTGCGCATTGGGCGTGGACGAAATCTTTTTCGGATCGGTAACGGCCTGCGGTTCAGGCAGCGCCTGGGCGGCGGCTTCAACAACGACGGTGCTCATAAGTATGACGATAGCAAAGAGTGCATAGCTGCGCATGGAAGTTGGAGCCTCGGGCGAGGGTCGAAGCAAAAGTTTACCAGAGTGCGAGAGTGTGCTCGTGGCCGCAAATTGCATAGGTCCTTCGCTTCGCTCAGGATGACAAGGGGTTCTAGGTGTGGGTTCGGAAATGGGAATGTATCTGAAAATATGTTCACTCGTCACATACATGGTCTCAAAGCTTTGTCATCCTGAGCAAAGCGAAGGATCTATGCAAACGCTGCGTACACCGAAAATCTATTTCGTTTACATCATGACGAATCGATCGAAGACGCTCTACACCGGCGTGACCGGCAATCTCATTCAAAGAGTGCGGCAGCACAAGACCGGCGAGGGTCAGGGATTTACGGCGAAGTACAAACTCGACCGGCTCGTCTACTTCGAGCGCTTTGAAGATATACGCAATGCGATCGAGCGCGAAAAGCAAATCAAGGGTTGGGTGCGGAGCAAGAAAATCAATCTCATCGTTTCCGTCCATCCCGAATGGGGCGATTTGAGCCGCGAGTGGTTTGAGCGGCACGAGTTTCAGCCTGACGCAGAAATTGCATAGGTCCTTCGCTTCGCTCAGGATGACAAAGCGACTGGCAGGGTCCTACACCTTCGCGTCCGGGTGCATCTCGACGGTGCTCCAGGTTTTGTCGCCGGCGTGGCAGATATTTTCCAGCGAGCACTCGGCGCATTTGGGTTTGCGGGCGATGCAGAGTTTGCGGCCGTGCCAGATGATCTGGTGCGAGAACAGGATCCACTTTTCGCGCGGGATTACTTTCATCAGGTCTTGCTCAATCTTTACGGGATCGTTCTGCGTGGTGAGTTCGAGGCGGCGTGAGATGCGGTGGACGTGGGTATCGACCACCACGCCTTCGGCTTTTCCGAACCAGCTTCCCAGCACGACGTTGGCGGTCTTGCGGGCGACGCCTGGGAGGGTTAGCAGCTTGTCCATGTCGTCGGGGACCTGGCCGCCGAAGTCGGCGACGATCTTTTTTGCCGCGCCGACTACCGACTTCGATTTGTTGCGGAAGAATCCGGTGGAGCGGACGTCGGGCTCGAGTTGCTCGGGAGTGAGCGCGGCGAAGGCCTCGACGGTTGGATATTTGCGGAAGAGTTCGGGGGTGACTCGGTTTACATTTGCGTCCGTGGATTGCGCGGAGAGGATGGTGGCGACTACGAGTTCCCAGGCGCTGGAGTGGGTTAGGGCGCAGGTGACTTTGGGGTAGAGTTGGTCGAGGCGGGTGAGGATTTCGGCGACGCGCTCGGGGGCGATGGGATTGTAGGCTTTTAGTTTGCCGGATCGTTTGCCGGACAGAGGTGACGCGGGCTTCGACGCGGATTTCTTGCGCTCCTTGGGGGCTGGACGGGCGAAGGCGTCCGTCCCCACACGGGCATTCTTGCCACCGGTAGCTGCACGGACTTTGTCCTGGCGTCCGGTGCGGGCGGGTTGGCGCGGGACTTGGCCTCGGGGCATGATCGGTCTCCTTGCGCCCAACATCTTAGCAGTTGCCGGCTGCGCACCCGCAGCGTGGCTGGCCCTCCAGAAACCAACTACCGGCGAAGGTGCGCATTGGCCGACCGTAACCTCGGTGGGAATTGACGGGTGCCGCGACCGCGGGTAGTCTGGAAGTAATCCAGCGAGAGTCAGGAAAATTCCGTGGCCGTCAATTCCATCCAACTCGGGCAAGTGTGGCGCAGTGAAGCCGACGGCCAGGATTATCTGGTCACCAAAGTTTACAACGAAGTTTTTTCGCAGTTTGCCATCTTGCGGCCGGCTGGAATCACCGCTCCCGATGTGCCTACGGTTCGGATCAAGGTGACTAAGAGCCCGCAGGGCGCGACCTTGCCGGGCTATGCGTTTACTCAGGAAGGCTCGTTCTAGGAACGGCAGTCGATAGCGGCAGTCCCGCCGCGAATATCCGATATAGTGGGAGATCAGTTGTCAGTGCCCAGTGCCCAGTTGCCAGTTAGCGCGCCGGTAACTGGCAACTGTTTCTTCCTATGACTGAAAAACTTCTTGCCGTCATCTTCCTTTTTATCAGCAAGGTCATCGCCGTGACTGGCTATGCCGGGATCACGCTGCTCATGGCGATTGAGTCGGCGTGCATTCCGCTGCCTTCGGAGTTGATCATGCCGTTTGGCGGATACCTAGTGTTTCAGGGGACGTTCAAACTGCTGTGGGTGGCGACGGCGGGCGCGATTGGCTGCAATCTTGGCTCGCTGGTGGCGTATGAGATTGGATGTTACGGCGGGCGTCCGCTGGTCGAGCGCTATGGGCGATGGATTCTGATGGGACGCCGCGAACTCGATTGGGCTGACCGGTTCTTCGCGCGCTGGGGATATCTGGCTGTGTTCTTTGGCCGGCTGCTGCCGGTGATCCGCACGTTCATCGCGTTGCCGGCGGGAGTTGCGCGCATGCCGCGCGGCCGTTTTCACCTCTATACATTTCTGGGATCATGGCCGTGGTGCCTCGGCTTGGCGTATCTGGGGATGAAGCTGGGCGAGAACTGGCGCGGGCTAGGGAAATATTTTCACAAGTTCGATGCTGTGATTGGAATCATGCTGATGGTGGGCGTGGCGTATTTTGTTTGGAGTCACTGGCAGAACCGCTTGCGCACCGCGGAAGAATAGAACGCAGTCTGCCGGAGGACGAGTTGCCCGCAGAAAACGAGACCCAGCCTGGGATCGGAAAGATCAAGCCAAGAGTTCTGCGCTGGTCGCGAGAGCCCGGCACGCGGGTGCAGGTGGTGGGGATCTGGGTGTTCGTGGCTGTGGTATGCGCGATTTCAAAAGGGCCATTCTCCGGCCGCGTGTTTGAAATCGTTTCGGCGGCGTGCCTGGCATTTTTTCTGTACCCGTTTATCGAAGGCCCGTTCCGACTGCATGCCCGAGGCATGCTGCCGCTGCGGGCGGAGTTTCATGTAGTTGAGGGGCCGCCGGACAGTTCGATTCCGAGTTACCGCACGGCGCATCTTCTGGGCATGGGATTTCAGTTTGCCGGAGAGTTGGTGAAGCCGGTGGACCGGAGAAACATTGCGGTGCGCGTCACCGTTTTTCGCCACGAAGAAAACAAAGACACGGCGCAGGTGGCGCAGATCATCGGGGGACTGAGAATTCTTCCCATGATGTGTTTTCGAACCGACTTTCAGGACGGGTTTGCTTTCGAATCCAGCGATGCGCCCGGGGAGCGTCTGTTTCCATCCGATCCTGAATGCCCGGTCTTCCGCTTTCCCAGCGTCCGCTCGACGCAGAGTCTCTATCGTCTGCACTCCAAGATCAAGGAGCGGTATCTGGACGCTCACCATCCCGCGCTGGCCGACAAGGAAAGGGAACTGGCGCGCTTCATCGCACGCGCCGAAGTGGCTCATCAAAGGTTGGCTAAATTCGGCGACTACCATCTAGCCCCGCTCGGCGAGCATTACCGGTTGACCTGGCGGGGAGCGATTCGCCAGTCGTGGCTGAACGCCTGGCCGGTGAAGCAGTTCCGCGCGCTGCGCGCGGAGAGCCGCGCCCTGAAGATGGCCGAGAGTATGGGGCTTCGCATTAATCCGAAGCTCGGGCGCTTGCAGGATTCGCCCCGCCGGGAAGCGAGCGGGCTACCCGGTGCTCGCCGGAGGACGTGAGAGTTGCGAGGCCACGATCTGCCATTTCCCGTCGCGCTTCATGACGACATCCATGTAGAAGTAGCGGGCAGGGAAGCGCCGGCCGGCTTGTTCGATGATGTCGTCTTCCGAGCCGTGGACGATGGCGACATCGTCGCGCAGGACGCGGATGCGGCGGCCGGTTGAGATCATCGATATAAGGCGCATCGTGCCGGAGGTGAGCTTTTGGACCAAGTCCGATTTCGTGGAGGTTTCGCCGGACTCGTCGTACTGCACGTAGTCGTCGGCGTAGATGCGCGACAGTTCTGAGACATCGACAGCGATGAGGGCGCGGTCGCCGTCTTCGAAGAGCTTCCAGATAAGCTGTTCGTCGTTTGTCATTGAAATGGTAGTGTACAGGCTATCCGAGTTCTAATTCTGGAGGAATCTGAATGCCACGTCTTCTCGCAGCCTTGCTGTTTGCCGCCATCGCCATGCCGATCACCTCATACGCGCAGTCGGCGCCCGCGTCCGACCGGCCGTTTGTGGTCGAGTATTACTACAAAGCGAAGTGGGGGCACGCGGACGAATTTCTGAAGCTGTTCAAGAAAAATCACTATCCGGTGCTGAGAAAAGAAGCCGAGATGGGGCGCATCGCCAAAGTCTGGGTGGACCAGCCGCGCTATCACACCACCGAAGACGGGCGGTGGGATTTCCGCGTGACCATCGTGTTCAAGAATGCGACTGTGGCCAACGAGCCGTTTGACGAGGCTGCGCTGCAGAAACAGATGTATCCCGATCAGGACACGTTTCAACGCGAGGAGCAGCGGCGTTTTGAAATTCTCGACGCGCATTGGGATCTTCCGGTGAAGGTCGTGGATGTCGACGCTAAACCTTAAAACCATCAACACAGAGGACACAGGGGAACACAGGGGAAAGCGCCTTGGTGTTTCCTCTGTGTTCCCCCTGTGTCCCCTGTGGTTAAGATTTTTCGTCGATCTTGAGGAAATTCACGACCAGCTTTTCGTGCCACTTCCAGGGCAGGATGCGTTTAAGCGCGAGTTGCATTTTGGCGTCGCGGCCCACCAGATAACGCAATTTGGGATGGGGATTTTGCGCGATGGCGACGATCAGTCGAGCAACCACGATGGGATCGGCCTTGGGAATTTTCTCGATGGCGGACCGCATGCGCAGGCTGCGCTGAATGTTGGGCGATGTTTCTTTTGTAGCCTGCTCGCCCATGACCGCGCCGCGGGTCCAGATGTCGGTCTGGAAGGCTCCCGGCTCGACCAGAACGACTTTGATGCCCAGCGCGTTCAATTCCATGCGCAGTGATTCGCTCCAGCCTTCGAGCGCATGTTTCGATGCCGAATAGCTGCTGACGGTCACCGACCCGTGCAATCCGGCGATCGATGAAACTTGAATGATGTGTCCGGAGTGTTGCCGTCGCATGGTAGGCAGCGCGGCCTTGGTCATGGCGACGGCGCCGAAGAAATTGGTCTCGAACTGCAGGCGCAGTTCGTCGAGCTTGATGTCTTCGGCAAACCCGGCGACGGCGAATCCGGCGTTGTTGACCAGAACATCCAGCCGTCCGTAGTCGCGCACGACCGCATCGACGAATCCCGGGAGCGTGTCGAACTTAGTGACGTCGAGGGCGCGGACGTCTACTCTCGCACCGACTCCTGCAGCGGCGACGGCCTGGTCGAGGCGTTCGCGCCGCGCCAGATCACGCATGGTCGCGACCACGCGGAATCCGGCTTTCGCCAGTTCGACGGAGGTGAGCAATCCGAAGCCGCTGGAGGCGCCGGTGATGAGAGCAATTTTTTCGGGTTGGTTAGACGTTGTTTGGTCAGGCATTGGAATGGTGTACCACAATCCGGTGGATCACGGCTTCAGAAAGACGGGAGGCTGCGTCTCGAACAGGATTCCTTCGCTTGCAATCCGATGCGCCAACGCTGCAAAAGATGTTAAACCTTCGTAACAATCACGAAGGAAATCCTTTATCACGCCCATCAAAATTTGGAATTAGACATAATCTCTACAAGATCGATAATGTAGAACATGGACACCTTAATATCAGTTGAAGACTCACATGTTGATGTACTGCACGAGATCAGCGAACGCCTGGGTACAGCGGATGGATTTCAGGAAGTTCTGAGCCGGGTGGTTGAATTTGCTTCCGCGCTGGTGAAGTGCGATTCCTGCCTGATCTATATTCTTGAAGAAGATGAATTGGTGCTGCGGGCTTCGAAAAATCCGCATCCCGATGTAGTCAACCGCCTGAAACTGCGCGTGGGACAGGGCATTACGGGGTGGGTGGCGGAGCATCGCGAGCCGGTGGCGATTCCGGAGGAAGCGGCGCACGATCCGCGCTTCCAGTTTTTTCACGAGTTGCCGGAAGACAGTTATGAGGCGTTTCTGTCGGTGCCCTTGATGTGCCGGGGGCGCGTGGTGGGCGTGATCAACCTGCAACACCGCCAGCACCGGGTCTACCGGCGGCGCGAAATTCGCATGATCTCGACGGTGGGATTTCTGGTGGGCGCTGAGTTGGAACTGGCGCGGCTGGAAGAAGCCAACTCCACACTCGCCGAACAATTGCAGACCAGAAAAATCGTGGAACGCGCCAAAGGCATTCTGCAGCGCGATCTGGGTCTGAATGAAGAGCAGGCTTATCTGGCCTTGCAGCGGCAGAGCCGGCAGAAGCGTAAACCGATGAAGGAAATTGCGGAAGCGATTGTGCTGAGTGATGAGGTGCGGGGGAACTCGCAGATGCCGACGAGCTAGCGGGCTGGGGGATTTTGTAGGTTTGGATCGACGTCCGGCGAGCGGGCAGGGAAGTCGGCGGCAACAAAAAATACACAAAGGGCGGATAGCTGGTTGGCTATCCGCCCTTGTGTTATTGCAAGTCGAGAAACTATCGGCCTGCGGATGCGATGGTTGCGGTCCGGGCGATCGGTTTTTCTGCGGCATGTGCCGGCACCGTGAAGTGCAGCGTCATGCCGAACTCCGGCAACTGCATGGCGCTGACGTAACTGCCTTCGGGTGTCGTGGTGAGAAGCAACCGGCTGGAGTCAGTCGGCTTGGCATCGCCCGTTTCCGGCACCAGCACCATGAATCCGGCGTGGACCCCGCTGATTTTGCTGAGAGTCAGCGTGCGGGATCCGTTGTCGGGATCGAAGGAGAATTCGTATTCTCCCGCCGGCAGCTTGGCGTTTCCCCAGTGAACTTCATGGGTGAGGGTGAACTTGCCGTGCGCCGGTTCCTGGGCCGAAGCCAGAGTGGGCGCGAAGTTAAGGGCACTGGCCGCGAGGATCGTGGCGTAAACGTAGTTGCGAATCGATTTCATGGAATCTCCTTATGTCTTCTGTAAGCACGGCTTGTGAGCAGTGCTGGTGAGAAGAACTGGTCTGAAGAGCACACTACCGGCGCGAGTCCGGATGGCGTGGGCTCAGATTGCGGTGGAGATCAACGGGGTCAAAGCGAATTGCATACCGCTGCAGGGCAGGCACGCAAACAGCAGCTTCGCGGGACGGGCTGCAGAGCCGGTTGCGAAGTGACTCCAAGTGTGCAGCAAAATCGGGGCAGAGTCCAATGCAAAGAATCTATGGAAGCGATCAGCGGGTGAGCGTGACGGAAGTCACAGCGGTCTTTAGTTATTAGTTATTGTGCCAAGCCTGTCCGCAGCAGCAGGTCGGCGTAGCGCGGATCAGACCTTAGGTTGTCCAACTGGGGTTCGATCTTGAGAAAAACAATTCCGGTCCGCTCGGCATACGCTCTTTCCAAGAGGCGGAATGCCTCGTCCTTTTTTCCCAGGAGCGCTGCAAAACCTGCGGCGTCAAATGGAGCGTAGTCCCGGGAGGACGGGTCGCGGTCGAGCTCAAGTTGTTTCTGTATCATTCCTTGGCAGCCGGAAGCCTTATAGCTGCTCCTCAAAGCTGCCGCGAAATCGGCGTTCCCGCCTAGTTCTTCTTCGTGGGCATAGTTTTCCGTTGCTTCTGCGCACTGGTTTTTTGCCAGATAGGAATCCCCGAAGCCCCCGACAGCCGACGAGTTCCCAGGCTGGATTACCAGGGCCTTTTTGTATTGCTCGATCGAGCGGTCGTACTCCCGGTGCCAGTACAGAATATTACCGGTGGTGTAGGCGATGGAAAAGGACAAAGGGTCGAGAGCCTGCGCTAGATTCATTTGTGCCATGCTTTCGGGAAAGCGTCCTTCGAACGCCAGATACCAACCATAGAACAAGTGTGCGTTAATGCTATTCGGGTTCAAGGCAATCGCTCGTTCGAGCTCAGGTTGGCTGTCAGCCCATTTCAAGTCGAGGAATAAACTCAAGCCAAGCGCCGCATGCGCTTCCGCCAATGCTGCATCCAATTCCACGGCCTTTTTTGCGGCTGCCAATCCTAACGGGCGCTTCTCCGAGCCTTCGCCGAAGAAGGCCTGCTCAGCGTAAACCTCGGCCAAGCCCGCGTAAGCCGCGGCGTAACTCGGATCGCTGGTGATCGCCTGTCGAAAAAAATCCGCGGCCTTCGCACGGTCGGCCTCTTTCCACCGGTCGAAAAAATACCGCCCTTTCACATAGAGCTGATACGCCTGCTGGTTCTGGGTAGGCAGCTGGGCCAGTTTCTGCTTCTGCTCTCCGCTGAGTTTCGGTTGCAGCCTGTCCGAAATGTCGCTGCCAATCTGCTGCTGTAAGGCCAGCAGGTCGGTTGCATCCCGCTGGTACTGTCGCCCCCAGAGATGGCTGCCATCGGCCACCTTCACCAGTTCCGCGCTGACCACGATCTGGTTGCCGCGCTGGGTGATGCGCCCGGTCAGTACGGCATCTACATTGAGATCGCGCCCCGCTTTCTGCGAGTCAACAGTCGGCTGCTTGTAGCGGTCCACCGAACTGCGCGACATCACCCGTACGTCTGGCACCTGCGAAATGGTGTCAATCACTGATTCGGTCACGCCGTCGCTCAGATCCTGCGCCGCGGCATCCGGGCTGGCAGTCGCGAAGGGCAACACTGCCACGGACCGGATCGTCTCCGTGGGCGTTCGGAGCAAGAACCAGGCTGCAACCGCCAGCACCAGCACGAGCCCTGCCCCTGCAATCCACCCCGCAGGTCGTCGGTACCACGAGATGGGCTTCGGCAAGGGCAGGGAACTCACCGAACCCGACGAAGTATCCCGCTTGAAGCGCTTCAGATCGGCACGCAACTCGGCCGCGCTTTGGTAGCGAACCTCGCGATCTTTTTCCAGCGCCTTGGTGGTGATGCGTTCCAGTTCGGCGGGAACCTCCGGGTTCAGCCGCGCGGCGGGAGTCGGCGCCTTGTGCAGGATTCCGTCGAACAGCACTGCCGACGTTTCTCCCCGGAACGGCATGTTTCCCGTGGCCATCTCATAGAGCACCGCGCCAAACGAAAACAAATCCGTACGCGCATCCAGCGGCTTGCCCAGCGCCTGCTCCGGCGACATGTACGCTACCGTGCCCAGAGATGTCCCGGGACTGGTGAGATGTTGCTCGTCAACATCCATCGTAGGCGCCGCGGTGTTCACGCTCTCCGGCTTGTGCTCAACTTTGGCCAGACCGAAGTCCAGCACCTTCGCCAGTCCCCGCGTGGTCACAAAAATATTTGCCGGCTTGATGTCGCGATGAACAATTCCTTTGGCATGCGCCGCATCCAGCGCGTCGGCGATCTGGATGCCCAGTTCCAGCGCGGTCTCAATCTCCAGGGGCTTTCGGCCGATGCGATCCTTGAGAGTTGATCCCTCCAGAAATTCCATTGCGATAAACGTCTGCCCATCCTGCTCCCCAATGTCATAGATCGTGCAGATGTTGGGATGGTTGAGGGCCGACGCTGCCTGCGCCTCACGGCGAAATCGGGCCAGTGCCTGGGGATCTCGCGCGATGAGTTCAGGAAGGAATTTCAGGGCAACGAAACGCTGTAGACGCGAGTCCTCGGCTTTGTACACCACTCCCATTCCGCCGCCGCCCAACTTTTCCAGGATGCGGTAACGCGAGATGGTTAAGCCAATCATTTTTGCCCCAATCAGGTTTGCCCAATCATGAAGTACGGCGCCAGATATTCGCGCCATCTTAGGGACGGCGTAGGGCGAAGTCAACACAGCCCGCTCCCACGTGGCACGGACACTCCCTTCGACTTCGCTCAGGGCAAGCTCTGTCGGTTGGCTTTGGGTTTTCCGTGGATATTTACTTCTACTTCGCAGGCAAGAACTCAATTTTGGAGTCCCTGATCGCAGGTTTGAAATCGAAGTCCGCTGTCACAAAAACACGATCGCGCGCTGCAGCGGTGACCGCGATTCCAAACGAATCCACATAGGGGATGCGTCTCTTCAGTTTGATCATAGCCGCGCGAACCGCCTGATCCCCATCCGCTGCAACCACTTGAAGCCCGAATGCGCTCAGCCGTGAAAGCGTCAGTTCCATGGCCTGCGTGCCGTGCCGTTTGCAAGTGATGCCCGCAATCTCGCCCCAGTGCAGCGCCGAAATCACCGCCTCGCTTCGCCCCGCCAGATGAGATTTGATAATCTCAGCGACTCGCGCCGCTCCCGCTTCGTCATCCAGATAGCGCAGGATTGCGCTCGAATCCAGAACGTAGGTTACCATCGGTCTTTCCGCCGCCGCCGCTCCCGCATCAGTTCCGCGGAAAGGGAAGGCTTGCCGGAGAAGAGCCCGCGCGTCTTGTCCACCAGGTCCTCCGACACCGGCTCCAGCACAATTCGCGATCCCTCCAGAGTCAACGCGATTCGCGTGCCCGGCTTAATGCCCAGAGACTCGCGCATCTCAGAGGGAATCACAAACTGGCCTTTTGTGCTTACTGATGTAATCTGTCGGATCATGCTTACAGTATAGCGGAGGTAAGATTTATCCCTAGTTATTTTTTCTCTTGACATGGCTACTCATGTAACTGTAAGGTTACGCATTATGCGCAACCGTTCGGTTACATATTCGGCGATGCAAAGAGGAGCGCAGCGAACCGAAACCACCTTCCAGGCCCTCTCCGATCCTACCCGCCGCGCGGTCCTCGACCTGTTGCGCCGCGGCAGCCAGCCCGCCGGACAGATTGCCGAAGCCTTTCCGGTCTCGCGTCCTGCCATCTCCAAGCACTTACGCCTGTTGCGCCGCGCTCACCTGGTCAGGGAACATCGCGAAGGCCGGAATCGAGTGTACGAACTCAATCCCGAACCCCTGCGCGCCGTCGATTCCTGGATTGAGCAATATCGAGTCTTCTGGGCAGCGAGCCTCAACAACTTAAAAGCTTTCGTCGAAGCCGAGCACGCCCGGGAGACGCAAGCCTCCCGCAAAACCAAACTGTGATTTCAACCGAATTTTTCAAGAAGAAAGGAAACCATCATGACTCGCTCAAATCGCATCGCCGTTGTAATCCTCCTCGCCCTGTCAGCCTCCGCCGCCCTCGCGCAATCGGATGCTCAGAAATCTTTCAGCCAACTCAAGTCCCTCGCCGGTTCCTGGGAAGGGAAGTCGTCTGACGGCAAACCCGTGCTCGTCTCCTACCGCGAAACCGCCGGCGGATCCGCCATCATGAGCGAGATCCTGGGCGACCATTCGATGGTGACCATGTTCAACCTCGATGGTGGCAACAAGCTGCTGATGACTCACTACTGCACGGTCGGCAATCAACCCCGCATGCAGGCCAGCGTCTCCCCCGACGGCAGGACGATCACCTTCGACTACGTCGGCGCCACCAATCTGTCGAGCCCCGACGCAGGCCACATGCAGAAAATGGTCCTCACCATGGTCGATGAAAACCATCACACCGAGGAATGGACGTTCGCCGATCACGGCAAAGAGCTCAAACAAGTTTTCGACCTCCGCCGCAAGATTTAGATCGTGAGAAATAAAAAACGCAGGGGTCAGGGACCAGGGGCCAGCAAAGCACTCATCACTGCTCACTAGCCCCTAAGCCCTAGCCGCTAGCCACCGATTTACATTGGAGATCCCATGGCCACCGCAACCATCACGCCCGACCAAAATGCCGTCGTCGCAGAAATTTTCATTGCCGCACCACCGGCCCGCGTCTTCCAGGCCATCAGTGATCCCAACCAGCTTCCGAAATGGTGGGGACAATCCGACCTGTATCGCATCACCAAGTCGACTGCGGACTTCCGCCCCGGTGGCAAGTGGCGCAGCGAAGGCGTCGGCGCCGACGGCAAGCCCTTCTACGTCGAAGGAGAATATCTTGAAGTCGATCCCCCGCACCTGGTCGTCCACACCTGGATTGGCAGCTACGATGGCCCGCACGCCCAGAAGACTGTAGTCCGCTGGGAACTCGAGGCCCACACGGTTCACGGACTACATCCCAGCGGCCCCAGAAAGTCCGGCACCGGCACACTGGTGCGGGTGCGCCAGGAAGGCTTCGCCGGCAACCTCGCTTCCGCCACCGGACACGGCGAGGGCTGGAAGCGCGTCCTCGGCTGGCTGCATGCGTACGTGGAAAGCGACGCAACCGTCGACGCTGCGCAGTAAATCTGGCCACGGATTGACGCGGATTTTCACGGATAAGAGCACTGCGGGTGCCCCATGTCTCGCTTCCTTTGCGAGACATGCGATTCCACCGCGGATGCCAGGGTGCCCCATCCTTTGCGTCCTTCGCAAAGGGTGGGGTTCCACAAATCTCAGTCCTCAGGGCCGTTGATTCCCCTCAGCTTGATTACCCGCCGCCGCGATGAGACGATGACCACGCATCTGGAGGCCCACCATAATCATGATCAACGGCGCCCACGTCGTCCTCTACTCCAGCGATCCCGAAGCCGACCGTGCCTTCTTCCGCGACGTGCTGCAGTTCCCGTCGGTGGACGCCGGACACGGCTGGCTCATCTTCGCTCTGCCGCCCGCCGAAGCCGCCTTTCATGGTTTGGAGAAGAATGACGCCGAGCATGGCGATCCGCCAGAAAAAGCCAGGCAGGAACTTTTTCTGATGTGCGACGACTTGGCCGCGGCCCTGCGCGAGCTTCAATCGAAGAATGTGGCAGTCTCCGCCGTGAACGAACAGCGCTGGGGAAGCCTCGCCACCCTAACTCTTCCCGGCGGCGGCAAGGTGGGCATCTACCAGCCGAAACATCCCAAGCCGAAGCATTCGAATCGTTGAATCGGAAATGCTTCGGGTGCAACGAATCGGGAAGCGCACGAGTTCCGGGCTATGGCTGCGGTCGCACTCGGCTCGTTTCGGGCTAAACTATCGCAATGGACAGGCTTGCGCCCGTTGCTATTTCTGTTCTGCTCGCAAGCTGCCTTGCGACAGGGCAAGCGCAAGCGCCCAATGCGCCTATTCAAACCGGCGCGGCCATCGCCAATCAGCGTTCCCAAACGGATAACGGGACAGGCGAGATTCCCAAGTTTTATGCTCACGGACGCCAGGTTCTGGTTACAGTCTCGGTGTGGAAACATGCGCCGAAAACGGTTCCCGAGCAAGTTTTGAAGCGCTACCCCGACGCGGCGGATCTTGCCGTGCCCCCAGTCGCTCGGGGCTTGTCCGCGAATGATTTTCGCGTCTACGACAATGGTGCCGAGCAAAGGATCAACTACGTGGAAGAATTCGACCTCCCATGGCGCGACGTAGATCGGCAGTGGCATTTCTACCCTCGGGTCCGGGGAACCTGGGGTAATTTTCTTTCGTCTGCGATTGGACAGCCGGTTGCGATGTATGTCATTGGATATATTCCGCCGTTGTCGCGATCGGGTCCTTGTCACACGTTTCGAGTAGTGGCGGGAGATAACGACGTCGTGATGAATCGTACCCGCTACTGCGACAACGACGAAAGCGACACAGCGACCGTGGCAGGAGGGGAACTCGCCGCGCAAGCGAAGAGTTTCGCCAAGTCCGGCAAAAGTGGATCGATCTCAGTTTCCAGCCGACCGTTTGTGTTTTGGTCGTCACGCGTTTTATCCCTCATCAGGGATAACGCGGCCGGCAGCGGTTCAGCGTCCGCACTCGCGGGGAAGCCAACGTACGTGGTAGTGGTGCATGATTCCAAAGCTCCGGCGACCGTGCAGGTTGCCACAGAATACGAATTGATGCCGGTTACGAGTTGGGATTATCCATGCCCGGTAGACCATCCAGCAATCTACGTTTTCGGATTTATCTACAAGCAGAACGGAGAAGTTGCGGCGCGATTCGGCGACACGTATTCATGCCTCGAACTCGGTGATTATCAGGTGCGACTGCCCGTGGAGGGTCGCGGGTGGAGTAGCATCGAGATTCCAACTCGCTTCAACACACAGGTTGAGTTGCGCCCCGGTGACTATGATTTGCACGTTGTCGTAAGTGATGGCCACAGATGGGGACAAGCACAGATGCCTCTGCGAGTGGAGCTCATTGATAGCCACGCACTTTCGGTCAGTGATATTGCTTCCAATGGCGTTCTGCGGGATGCGTCATCGCTCTTACCCGATGCGGCATTGGTTTCGCCCGCACCGCTTATGCCGTCTCCACTTGTCAGCCAGCAATCTCAATTCATACCGGTGCCGGAGGCACGGATCCGGCAGAGGAGCCCACTCCCTCTCTACTTTGAGATTTACGAGCCTCTGCTCGCAGGTCGGAACCCTGAGGTTTATTACCGGATGCGAATTACTGACCTGAAAGACGGCACGTTAGTGGTGAATACTGGGCCCACGAGTGCCGCCCAGCATGTCACGCCAGGGAATGCAGTGGTTCCAGTTTCGCTGAAGATCGACACCGCCGAGCTGCCAAGCGGAAGCTACAAAATCGAAATACAGGCATCCGATTCGGCAGGCCGCACAACCGAGTGGCGGATGGCTAAGTTCGAGATTCGGTAGAGCCCGTGCCCTTCCCGGCTGGAACGCCGCACAGGAAATAACCGCGGAAGAGCGGCCCTTCAGAGCCTGCCCTGAGCTTGCCGAAGGGGCCGCGTCAGGGCCGGTTTATGGAACCGGGCTTCAGCCCCCGTGGCCGCGAATCGGGAAGGGCACGAGTTCCACTCGTGCCGATGAGTCGTCCAAGTACGAGCCGGCTTTAGCCGCTGGGGTTTGCTCGGGGCGTCGGCTGCAAGAGCCCACCTCAGCGGCTGAAGCCGAGCCTTTCGTCCATCCTTGGCGGCACGAGTGGAACTCGTGCCCTTCCCGCAGGTGACAGAAACCACACCAGACGATCCGGTTGCCCCATCCCTTCTTTTCGCGCCCTTTGCGAAAAGAGGATGGGGACTTTGACTTCGCACGTGCCGCTAGGCTTATGTGGCGCGGGCCGCCCTCGCCCGCGTTCGACGACGGTGCACCCGGCCTCATCATCTCGACGCTTTAGCAATGTCCTCAACCGCGTCCTTGAGGAGATGTTCCTTGAAGCGTATCGAGCCGAGAGCGGCACCGAGATTGTAGCCGAGCGTATTAGCTCCGTCCCCACCCTGACGCGTGGTTATCGTTCGCCAATGCCAAGAGATGAGTTTCCCTCTCTGGTTATAGCTGTATAAGTAAAGTGTGTTTGAGTTATCTGTGTACGGTTGGGTGGTCGCAGTAAAATCCCACGGTGTCTCGTCGTCGTTTACGTTTGCAGCAAGGAGCGGGATTCTATCGCCGCGGCAAGGAAAAGCAGATTCCTCGCTCGTTCTCGCCGCGTTCCGCGGCTGCGAACGGCTCGGAATGACAAGTGGTGGGAACGAGATTCCGATCTGCGAGTCGATGGTTTAGCTAGAGGCTAGGAGCTAGCAGCTAGAAGCTCTGCCCGCTATACTTTCCCTATATGTCCTCGAAGACGTTCTACCTCGAAACTTTTGGGTGCCAGATGAATGTCCACGACTCGGAGAAGGTTGTGGGGACGCTGGTGTCGGAGGGGTATCGGCAGGTGGAGACGGTGGAAGAGGCCGACCTGGTGCTGTACAACACCTGCTCGATCCGCGATAAGGCGGAGCAGAAGGTGTTTAACCGGCTCTCCGATTACAAGAAATATAAGAAGCAGGGCAAGACGTTTGGCGTGCTCGGGTGCGTGGCCCAGCAGGAGGGCGAAAAGATTTTTGAGCGCGCGCCTTATGTGTCGCTGGTGGCGGGTTCGGCGTCGTACCGCAGGTTGCCGGAGATGCTGCGGGCGTTGGAAGAGGCGGAACTGGAAAACGCGCAGTTGGAAAAAGTCCGCCATGAAAACGCGATATTAGAGGCAGGGAATTCCGGAAGCCGAAAGCCGGAAGCCGGAAGCCTGGTCCGCATCACTGGGCTTGACGATCGCGAGACTGACAAGTGCTTTGAGACTGAGTTCACGGCGCGGACCAATCCGCATCGCGGATACATCACCATCATCGAGGGGTGCGACAAGTTCTGTTCTTATTGCGTGGTGCCGTACACGCGGGGGAAGGAGCGCAGCCGGACGTCCGAGTCGGTGCTGGCCGAGGCGCGCCAGATGGCCGATCTCGGCTATACGGAAATTCAACTGCTGGGGCAGAACGTGAATTCGTATAAAGATTCGGAAGGGAATTCGCGTCTCAGAAAAACTTTTGCCGAGTTGCTGGCGGCTGTGGGAGAGATTTCCGGGATCAGGCGCGTGCGCTTCACAACTTCTCATCCTCGTGATTTCGGGCGCGACATCGTCGACGCCATCGACGCTGTGCCCACGCTCTGTGACCACGTTCACCTGCCGGTGCAGAGTGGATCGACGCGCATGCTCGATGCCATGCAGCGGCTTTACGATCGTGACCAATACCTCGAACGCATCGCCTGGATGAAGGCGGCGAAGCGCGAGATCAGCATTACAACCGATATGATCGTCGGCTTTCCGGGCGAGACTGAATCCGATTTTGCCGAGACGCTCAGTTTGCTGGACGAAGTGGGATACGACGCGGTGTTCGCGTTCAAATATTCGCCGCGGCCGAACACTCCGTCGCTGAAGCTGGAAGACGCGATTCCTGACGAAGAGAAAGCGCGGCGGCTGGATGTGTTGATGACGCGGCAGCGCGAGATTCAGATTGCTAGCTATAAGAGATATATCGGTACGGACTGTGAAGTAATGGTTGAAGGACGCAACGAAGCCCGGGGCCAGTGGATGGGCCGCACGTCGCACAACAAGACGCTGAATTTTACAGCGCCAGGGGAGGCCGGTCTCAATCCGGGAATCCAGCCAGGAATGTACGTCCCGGTGCGCGTTACCGGTAGTTTTCCCAACAGCTTGCTCGGGGAATTGGTGGTATAAGGAACAGCAGATTCCTCGCTCGTCCTCGCCGCGTTCCGCGGCTGCGGACGGCTCGGAATGACAAGGATTTATGGGTGCTGGCAGGAAGGCATTTTGGCAGGAGAGCATGCATTGGTAGGAGATGTTGGCAGGAGATCCCCATGGAAGTAGAAATGACAATCCGCGGACTATTAATGGATCCGGTTACGAACATGCCGATCGTGGTGTTGAAGGACGTTGGCGGGGATACGGTCTTGCCGATCTGGGTGGGGGTTTATGAGGCGAACGCGATTGCGCTGGAGATGGAGAAGGTCAGCACGCCGCGGCCGATGACGCATGATCTGATCAAGAACGTGTTGACTGGCCTCGAGACGCAGGTGCACAAGGTGGTGGTGACGGAACTGCGCGAGGACACGTTTTATGCGGTGATCTGGCTGGAGCGCGGGGGCGAGGTGATCTCGATTGACTCGCGGCCGTCGGATGCGCTGGCGCTGGCGCTGCGGGTGGATTGTCCCATCTTTGTGGAGGAAGTGGTGCTGAAGACTTCGAAGCTGGCGGCCAACATGACCGACCGGGTGACCAGCGAGGAGTTGCGGAAATATCTGGAGGGGCTGGGCGACGACGACATGGGGAAGTACAAGATGTAAACTCGGGTCGTTTGATGCTTTATTCCTCTCAGTGATGCGACTATTATGCAATTGACATCAAGCCTTGCGTCGTGGCATCATTGCTATTGTTATGAGGACGACGCTCAATCTCGACGACGACGTTCTGGAACTTCTGAAGGACTATGCCGACAGCCGGTCGGTAGCGTTGGGTAAGGCCGCTTCCGACCTGGTGCGCCGGGGCTTGACTGCGCCGGTGCAGACTCGGATGGTCAATGGTTTCCATGCCGTAGTGCTCTCAAAAGACTCTCCTAAAATTACGTCGGAAAAAATTAAAGAACTCCTTGAGGATGAAATCTAGTGGGAGCCTTCCTACTAGATGCCAATGTGCTGATCGCGTTGGCTTGGCCGGACCACGAGTTCCATGAAAAAGCGGGACGGTGGTTCGCTCGCCATTCGAGCAATGGATGGGCAACGTGTCCTTTTACCCAGGCGGCGTTCGTGAGGATTCTATCGAACCCGGCATTTTCTGCTAAGGCGCTTACGCCGGCGAATGCTGTAAGCGTTCTAGAGTCGAATTTGAATTCTCCAACCCATCACTTCTGGCCGGATTCAATCTCGGTTCCGGAGGCGCTGAAGAACAGCATCCAGGGACGGTTGACTGGACAGTTGACTGGACATCGGCAGACGACTGATGCCTACTTGCTCGGCCTGGCGATGCATCATCGGGGCAAGCTGGCAACACTGGACAAGGGAATCGGGGCTTGGGGAGTCGGGGCGGCCGTGGAGTTGATCGCGTAGTAGGCCATGGTCGCGGGTCGCCTACGTGGTTTACATAATACATGTTATCGGACATTACGTGAGCTCAAATACGAAACAACACGCCCCCTTCATGCGAAGACTCAAGATCATCGTCGGCCTAGGTGTTCTCGTTCTCGTGATGATGGCGGGGTGGCAGATCGGCGCCTGCGAAATCGCCAACATGAACTTGCAAGAGGATATTCGGGACATGGCGTCCCAAGCGGGTGCCCATGTTGGGGTGGTTGTGCCGAGATCGGATGAGGATGTGGGCCGTGACGTAATCCGCAAAGCAAAAGAGCATGGCATCGAGCTTCAGCTTGATCAGGTAACGGTGCGACGAACGAATTCCGGGGAAACATCGACCCTATACGTGGCGGCGGACTATACGGTGCCGGTGAAGCTGGTGTTGTTTTCCTTCAACCTCCATTTCACTCCGTCGAGTGATAGGAAGGGGATTTAGTCCTACGCGGCGCCCACATCATCCTGCGGGGGATGAATCCGGCGGCTTTAAAGGACTACTTCAAGGTGTATTTCAGCAGGCACCAGAGAGCGCGGACGCCGTCTTTCCAACCGATCTTCTTCCCTTCTTCGTAGGTGCGTCCCCAGTAGCTGATGCCGACTTCGTAGACGCGGAGGCGGCGCTTGGCGATCTTCACCGTGATCTCAGGCTCGAAGCCGAAGCGGTCTTCCTCGATTGGAATGGACTGGAGGATCTCGCGGCGGAAAATCTTGTAACAGGTCTCCATGTCGCTGAGGTTGATGTTGGTCAGGGCGTTGGAGAGCAGCGTGAGCAGCCAGTTGGCGACGGAGTGCCAGAAATAGAGGACGCGGTGGGGGCCGGAGCCGAGGAAGCGGGATCCGTAGACGACATCGGCCTTGCCTTCAAGTAACGGATGAAGTAAGGCGGGATAGTCGGAGGGATCGTATTCGAGGTCGGCGTCCTGGATGATGATGTAGTCTCCGGTGGCTTCTTGAATGCCGCGGCGAAGGGCTGCGCCCTTGCCTATGTTCCTGGGCTGGAAAAGAACTCGGATTTGGGGATGAGCCGCTTGCAGAGTGGACAGGATCTCTCGGGAACCGTCGCTGGAGCCGTCGTCGACGCAAATCAGTTCAATTTCCAAGGGGACCGCCAGCACGCGAGCGACTACTTGCCGGAGCGTGGCCTGCTCGTTGTAGACGGGCATGACTACGGAGAGTTTCATGGGATAGAGGAACAGTAAAGGGGATGCGGGTAGGGGTCAAGCGTGAGCGAACGTTGGCCAAGTCAAAATCAAAGGCGACGGACAGGAATGTCCGTCCCACATGAGCGGAAAATGGGGCTTCGTCTCAGGTACGATTCTCACATGCACAGACTTATTCTCAGCGTGCATCTGTCGGTTGCCCTACTCGGAGGAGTGTTCATCCTCCTGTTGGGGCTAACGGGCAGTGTGCTGGTTTTTGAGCCGGAACTAGATCGACTGTTCCATCCGCATCTGTCATATGTAAAGCCGCGTGGGAACGTGCTGACGCTGGCAGAAATCGGCGAGGGTGTTTCCAAACAGTTCAGCGGAGAGCCGATTGTTGCCTACCTTCCCTCCGAAACGGCCGACCTTTCGTCGCAGGTGATCCTGCCGCGTGGAATCGTTTGTGTGAACCAATACACGGGAGAAATTCTCGGGATGAGGACTCGTGGGCAGAGTATTTTCGGATGGGCCCGCGACTTTCATGTGCGCCTCGCCTCAGGCGATGTGGGCAGAATTGTCATGCGATGGTCGGGTGTGGCCATGCTCGTCTCTCTGGCATCAGGTCTATATCTCTGGTGGCCGGGAAGGCGGTTGGGAATTGGTGGGGGCTGGCGAAGCGTACGGTTTTGGTTTGACGTGCACAACTCTGTAGGAATCCTTTCGCTGGCGCCGCTTCTCATACTGGCCGTGACGGGAACGGTCATCGGTTTCGAAGATCAGGCCAGTTCCTTCCTTGGGAAACTCACGGGAGCAGGCGAGGCTAGTGCGAGACAGAGTGTCGCACGACGGCAGACTGTGCCCGCCGCACCAGCAACTACTTCGGAATTAATCAGCCCGCAAGTAATCACCCCGGATCGGGCGGTTGCGATTGCGCGCGCCCAAATGCCGGGCGCGATACCTTATCGCGTGCAGATGCCGCGGTACGGAGGCGCGTATCGGGTGAATCTTGATTTACCCGGAGACAGGGTGGCAGGCGGCCGCAATCTAATTGCGATCGACCAATCCAGCGGAACAGTGATTTTCTCGACGCGATCGAGCGACCTGTCCTCCAGCGAAAGGATTTTGGCGACGAACGAGGCGATTCATACCGGCGAAGTGTTCGGGATGGCGAGCCGAATCCTGGCATGGCTCACGTGTGTCATCGTGCCCGTGCAGATGATGAGCGGTCTGGTGCTTTGGCTGCGGCGGAAACGTCACGCTCGGAGTTGATCCTCGAGGGAGAAACTGTGATGAACAAGTTAAAGAGAACGCTGGTAATTATTGTGCTGTTTGCGGCGGCGATGGCGAGTGAAGTCTCTGGCACCTGGTCGGGCACATTCAAGGTACGCGGCGGGGACCACAGTACGCCGCAGATCATCATCCTCAAGCAGGATGGAAAGAAGCTGACGGGATCGGCGGGTCCGGAATTGGGGGAACAATACCCGGTCGAGAATGGGCAGATCGACGGAGACCGGGTGAGGTTCGAGGTCACGAGCGGCGAGTGGAGATTCAGCTATGACCTGAAACGGTTGGGTCCGGATGAAATGAAGGGGAACCTGGAACTGAAGAGCGTTGACGACAAGCGGACGGCGGTCGTGTCGTTGAGCAGGACGAAGTGAAGTCTACTGCCTTTGGGTGCATCCCCCAAGGCTAGCCGCAGAAGACGATTTTGGGATGGAATAATGTGCCGGCTACGCGGGTGGCGATGGCGATCAGGTCGCGCTGGCCGGCGAAGACTTTGACTTGGGGGGCGCGGGAGACGTCAGGGAGATTGACGGTGCGTCCGCTGCGGATACGGGCGGCGGTGGGTTCGTCGGCGGTGACGGCGGGTAGGTTGGGGAGTAGTTTGCGGGGGTGGATGAAGAGGGCTTCCAGGGTTGCGGCGACTTCGCCATTAGCTTCCATAACCCGAGGTCCCGACACTCCGCTTTCCGTTCCCTTCGGGGGCGGAAAGCTCCGGTCGGGATGACATTGATTTTGATTGGCGACTTCGTGCGAACAGAGATTGGCTACTTCATCGAGGGTGTGGGAGTCGTCCAGAGTGAATTCGGCTACCGAGGTTCGGCGAAGGGATTCAAGATGGGCGCCACAGGCCAGTTCCCTTCCCATGTCGTGAGCGACCGAGCGCATATAGGTTCCGGAGGCGACGCGGGCGCGGAAGCGGGCGCGATCGGCCTCGACGGCGAGGATTTCGAATTCCTTGATCTCGACCTGCACGGATTTCAGGATCACTTCTTTTTGCTGGCGGGCGAGTTTGTAGGCGGGGACACCTTTAATCTTTTTTGCAGAGAAGGGCGGCGGGATTTGCTCGATGACACCGCGGAAGCGGGCGGCCAGGGCTTCGACTTCGGCGGCGCGCAGATGGACTTCTTGTGGCGTGGTCGTGGCATCGCCGTCGGCGTCGTAGGTGTCGGTGGCGAAGCCGAAGCGGATGGTGCCTTCGTACGTTTTTTCCGACGACGTGTAGAACTGGGCCAGGCGGGTGAGATTGCCGGTGACCAAGGGAAGGACGCCGGTGGCCATGGGATCAAGGGTGCCGAGATGGCCGATGGAGCGCTCGCGGAGGATGCGGCGGACGCGGTTGACCACGTCGTGGGAAGTGAATCCGGCGGGCTTGTCGATGATGAGGACGGAGTTCATGGCGGGAATTGTGTAATTTGGTAATTTAGTAATTGAGGAATTGAAACCCGGTCGGGAACTTTGGTTTTCAATTACACAATTACGCAATTTCTCAATTACTAAATTCTTACTGACTTACCCAGTCTCTCATGTTTCCTATTAAAGACGACCAGCCGCGCTACAGCACGCCTTACGTGAACGGATTTCTGATTGCGCTCAACATTGTCATTTTTCTTTTTCAATGGCTGCAGTCGGTATCCGACCCGCAGGGCGCCGATCTGTTCGTTCGCCAGTATGCGGAAATCCCTTCCCATTTGGCGGCATTTTTGGCGGGGTCGCATCGATACTCTCTGCCGCAGGTCGTGCTTCCCTTCTTTACCTCAATGTTTCTGCATGCGTCGTGGCTGCACGTGCTGAGCAACATGTGGTATCTGTACATTTTCGGCGACAACATTGAGGACTACCTGGGGCATTTTTCCTACCTTGTTTTTTATTTACTGTGCGGGTTGATCGCCATGGCGACGCAAGTGGCGATCTATCCGCACTCGAACCTGCCGACGGTGGGGGCGAGTGGAGCGATTGCGGGGATCCTGGGAGCGTACTTCCTCATTTATCCGCGAGCGCGGGTGTTGACGTGGTTTTTTGTGTTTGTGATGTATCTTCCGGCGTGGATTGTGCTGGGGGAATTTTTCGTGCTGAACTTTTTCTCGGGAGCGGAAACCTTGTCCATGGCACGCGTGGGGCGGGAGACCGGAGGGGTTGCGGTGTGGGCGCACGTGGGGGGATTTGTGGCGGGGCTGGCGATGATCAAGTTGTTTCCCGAAAGGCAGAGACGGAATCCTTATGCTTACCGGTAGGGTGGGTCGCGACAAATTCAAAGTCCCCACCCTCTTTCGCAAAGTACGCGAAAGAAGGGTGGGGCAACCGGGCGTTTTCTTGAATGGCAGAATCGGTTATTTTTTCGGGCGCGATTCGGGTGGCACCAGGCCGGACAGGCGGTAGTAGACCACCAGCTGGCCGTAGTGTTCGCCGCTGTGCTCGATGAAGCCATACGCCAGGTCGCCGATTCTGACCTGCTGATGGGAGAAGGGCTCGACGATCAGTTCGGACATTCCCTTGTCGCCCTTCGCCTGAATGGCGGCGGCTCCATCGGCGAAGGATTTCTTGACGAAGGCGGCGATGTCGGCCTTGGTCTTGTATTGATCGCGCTTGGGGTCTTCCCCGGCGGGTGGTTTCTGCCCCAATACAGGGTTGGTGAAGTAATAGTTGGCGCCGGCGGCGTGCAGCAATTGTTCGGCGAAGCTGCGCTGGGCCGGGGTGGGCTTGAAATCGAATTTATCTTCGGGAAAATCTTCAGCCATGGCGATGAGTTTGCGTCCAACCTCGTTCCAGGAGTCGAGGACTACCTTGGACGGGCTATCGGCGGGCTTCACGGGAGCGTCTTTTTTCATGGCGTCCTGAGCGTGCGCTGGCAGAGCGAGAGTTGCGGCGAACAGGGCGGCGGCCAGAAACGGTGACTTCAGCAATGTCATTGAGAGTTCCTCCACGAACGGATTTAGCGGTCGCAATTGTAATTGGACTTGCGGCGGGAGGAAAGGCGAGCAAGGGGCCAAGGCGTCAACCACCAAGGACACGAAGGTTCACGAAGGAAAACCACCTTGGATTCTTTACACGCCATTCGGGCGCTGGCGAATCAGGGATAGGAATTCCGAGCGTGTTTCTTCCTCGTTGCGGAAGCAGCCTAGCATCGAGGAAGTCACAGCTGCGGAGTGCTGCTTTTCTACGCCGCGCATCATCATGCAAAGATGGCGGGCTTCGATGACTACGCCGACGCCTTGCGGCTCAATCACTTTCTGGATGGTCTCCGCGATTTGCGTCGTCAGGCGCTCCTGAATTTGCAGGCGTCGCGAGAAGAGTTCGATCAGGCGCGGGATTTTGCTGAGGCCGACGACCCGTCCGTTGGGGATGTAGGCGACGTGGACTTTGCCGAAGAACGGCAGCAAGTGATGTTCGCAGAGGCTGAACATTTCCACATCTTTGACAATGACCATCTCGTCATATTTTTCGTGGAAGAGGGCGCCTTTGAGCAGAGCCTCCGGATCTTCCTGGTAGCCCTTGGTCAGGAACTTCATGGCTTTGTGGACGCGCTCGGGCGTGGCGGCGAGGCCTTCGCGGGTGGGATCTTCGCCGAGGCGGACCAGCATTTCGTGGACGAGGTCTTCGAACGTGGCGCTGGTCAGGGTGGGTGATTCGTTCGTCTGTTCAATCGGGGCTGGTTTCATTGGAGCCTTTGATCCTCAGCGGCTAAAGCCGCGTAGCATTTTGAACCGCTCGACGACATGGCTGAGGCCATGTCCTGATACGAATCCTAACCTTCCGGTGCGGCTTCCAGTTGCATAGGTCCTTCGGCGCGAAAAACGCGCCTCAGGATGACAACCTAAGAAACTAGCGCTTTGGTTCAGCGGCTCCCGTGTACTCGAAGGAGTTCATCATGGTTTCTTCGAGTTTTACTCTTTCAAGATGCGCCTTTTGGAAGCCACGCTGCAATATTTCGTAGATCTCGATCGAGAGATTTTCCGTGGTGGGCACAAGTTGGGTGAATTCTTGCAGCGTATTCAAGTTCTCCAGATGGTAGCGGGAGAGCACTTCCCTTTCAACGAAGCCGTCGAGATCGACCAGGTTGCAGACCATGCCCGTTTTCTGGTCGACCGGGCCGCTGACGGTGACTTCGAGAGTGTAGTTGTGGCCGTGTCCGTGCGGGTTATTGCACTTGCCGTAAGTGGCCTGGTTTTCGTCCGCGGACATGTCGGCGCTATGCAGGCGGTGCGAGGCGGAGAAACGATAGCGGCGGGTGAGATGGGCGATGAAAACAGTTGTCAGTTCCCGGTTCTCAGTTCTCAGTTTTTCGCCACCAGTTGCGGAGTCAGGACCGCTCAATAAAGTCACTTCCCTTCTCCGTAAAAATCGACGAAGAGGTCTTGGGTTTCGTAGACTCGCACGCGGTGCAGTTTTGCTTTCTTGAGTTTCGAGTCCAGGCGCTGCCAGATGGCAATCGCCAGATTTTCCGTGGTCGGAATCTTCGTCAAAAATTCGGGGACTTCTTTGTTGAGGAAGCGGTGGTCCATGGCGTCGAGGACTTCGCGGTGCATGACTTCTTTCAGTTGCTTGAGATCGACGACGAAGCCGGAGCGGGGGTCGACTTCTCCTTTGACCGTGACTTCGAGAGTGTAGTTGTGACCGTGGCCGTTGGGGTTATTGCACTTGCCGAAGATGCGGCGGTTCTCTTCCGGCGTGAAGTCGGGGTTGTGGTAGTAGTGCGAGGCAGAGAATTCGGCTTTGCGGGTTAGGTAGACCATAGAAAAACAGTTGTCAGTGGCCGGTTGCCAGTAAATCAATAACGATTTGGAGCTAATTCCGGAGGAGGCTCCAGAGCGTGCTCGGGAATCGACTGCCACTTCGCAGAGCTGACGGTTTCTTCCTCGGGACAAAAAGTCTTGTTGGGTTCGAAGATAATGATCTTAAAGAGATAGCGTTTGTGCTCCTGCGGATAATACGCGAAGACGAAGGCGACGCCTTTTTTCTTGTCGATCCAGAAGACGAGTGGGCGGTCGCCGCGGGCCGGGTCCGGAGGAGTGAGGAGAGTATAAGCGGAAAGGCCTTTGTAGGCGTTCGCAACTTTTTCGGCGTGATCGAAAGTGGTGATGCCTTCGCCGGTGTGAAAGCGGGTGGTGGAGGATTCGATCTGGAAGACTTTTCCTTTCTTGTTCAGCCTGATAAATAAGTCGCCGCGGCCGGTGGGGTTGGTGGAGTCCACCCAATCGAGAGTGGTGCCGCAGCTGTTGGTCCATTCCTGGTCCTCACCCTTCTTGGGAAAAAGCTCGAGCGCGCGGTCGCGAGTGTCGCCCAGCTTGAGCGGGCCGACGCTGAGGCCGGGTTCGATGGTTACGTCGCCGGAGAGCGAGTTTGCTTCGGGCTCCTGCGAGGTCGCGGGTAATGGGCCGTGGCTGGAAAAAGCGAGCAACAGAAAAGTGGGCAGAATGAGGGTCATCAGTTTCATGAGAGTCGCCCTGCGGCGGTCGGTGTGTGATGGATGACCTCGGGTTCGAAGTTATCGCTCGGTCCGTAGGTTCGGCCTTTCCAGGTTACGCTGCCGTTCGCGTGCGCTTTTTTCGAGCGCAGCAGCAGATAGGCGAACATGGGCATGCCGAACAGGGCGCCAAGAAACTCCATGGCCCAGTCAAAGTTGGCACGTCTGAGACGCGCCATGGGCCAAATGAAAGCAAAAACGGCGAATGCGTTCCACCACGAATGCTTCGCAACGACGGCGATCGTCAATGCCACCCAAGGAAATCCCCACAGCAGCAGCGACTTCACGGCGAGCCAGCCGGGATTCGGGAACAGCAAAGCTAAGTTCTTGGTCCAGCCGTCGCGGAGGTGGCGGTAGTTGCGGTACATGCGGGTACGGACTTTGTCGGCGGCGTAACGGAAGCGAATCTTCCGGCCTGACGCTTTCACGGCGCGGGCGAGCGCGACATCTTCGAGGATGTCGCCGGCAATTGCCGCGTGGCCTCCGACCGCTTCATAGGTCTCGCGGCGGATCAGGATGTACTGACCGTTGGCGGCGGCGATAGGCGAGGCCGGGTCGCTGACCTTCGACGGAGAATATTGCCGCGCCAGTTCTGCGAAGACCACGGGGAGGGTCGCCATTTCCCAGAAGGTGACGGCGATCTGCTCCGGCGAATAGGAAAGCAATTCAGCGCCGTTTTCGTGGGCTTCAGTTAACGCAGCGGCCAGCGATCCGGGCAGGTGGACGGTGTCGGCGTCAGTGAACAGCAGCCATTCGCCGCGGGCTTCGCGGGCGCCGGCGATGACGGCGTTGTTTTTGCCGGTCCATCCCTCGGGCAGGGGGCCGGCTTCGATGACTCGCACCCCGGGGAAGGTCAGCGCGATTTCGCGGGTGCGATCGGTGGAGTGGTCGTCGACCAGGATGATTTCGAAATTTATGCCAGTCTGCGCGACGAGCGAGCGGAGGCAGTCGCCGAGGCTGGCTTCCTCGTCGCGCGCGGGGACGATCATGGATACTTGCGGATGCTCTGTGACGGTTTCAGTTGCGAGCATAGAAAAGGCTTACACCTAGCGGCTAAAGCCGATTGTTCATTTCACAACGACTTTACGGTGCGGCTTGAAGCGGCACTCTTTCAAAACCACATCTCAAAGCTACATCCGCGGCGGCGCTTGAATCCGCGCGCTTTAAAAACGAAAACCGAACGGCGCTCCCGATCCCCGTTGGGGGATCGAATCCATTATTATAACTGTGTGCGACGCGCTTCCCACTTCCCTTCCGGTGTGATTGCCAGTCTTCTGCTGCTGGCGCTTTCAGGCTGCTATAGCGGATCGCGGCCGCCGCGCATTGGATCGAGCGCTCCGGATTTTACCGTTCAGGATACGCAGAACAAGATCACGCTGAGCCAGCTGCGCGGGCAGGTGGTGGTACTGAATTTCTGGGCGACCTGGTGCGCGCCCTGCGTGGAGGAAGTGCCCTCGCTGGTCGAGATGCAGCGGCGACTGAAGGCGAAAGGCGTGACCGTGCTCGCGGTCAGCGTCGACGTGGATGACAACGCCTACCGGCAGTTTGTGAGGAATCACAACGTGACTCTGCTGACGGTGCGGGATCCGGACCAGAAGAGCTCCGCGCTGTATGGTACGCACTTGTTTCCAGAGACATACGTGATTGACCGCAACGGGGTGATGCGGCGGAAATTTATTGGGGCGGTGGATTGGACGGAGCCGGAGATTACGGATTTCCTGAGTAAGCTGTAGGGGCGGCCATTCCCTCAGGGGCTGAAGCCCTCATTCTGTTGTCCGTTTTTCGCGGCGCTGAAGCGCCGTTCTTCCACGGCTGTGCCTGGATTTCTTCGTTGTGGGTAGTTCACTTCTCTGTGGCATCTCTCTCTTTGTCGACTGCGGAGGTCGGGCGACACAACGAAATCAAAATCGAAGTCAAAGGCGACGGACAGGAGTGTCCGTCCCACATTTTTATAGGGTCCGTTATTTTTACAGTTTCGCGTGGCGGAGGCGGAGGGCGTTGGTGATTACGCTGACGCTGCTGAAGCTCATGGCGGCAGCAGCGAAAATCGGGCTGAGCAGGATGCCGAAGAAGGGATACAGAATGCCGGCGGCGATGGGGACTCCGACGGCGTTGTAGATGAAGGCGAAGAAAAGATTCTGGCGGATGTTGCGCATGGTGGCCTGGCTGAGCTTGCGGGCGCGCAGGATTCCGGTGAGGTCGCCTTTGACCAGAGTGATGCCGCCGCTTTCCATGGCCACGTCGGTGCCGGTGCCCATGGCGATGCCGACATCGGCTTGGGCGAGGGCGGGGGCGTCGTTGATGCCGTCGCCCGCCATGGCGACGACTCTTCCCTGCTGCTGGAGTTTACGGATGACTTCGAGTTTTCCTTCGGGGAGGACTTCGGCTTCGAACTCGTCGATGCCGAGCGTGCTGGCGATTCGGAGCGCTACGAAGCGGTTGTCGCCAGTGAGCATCAGGATTCTGACGCCGCGCTTCTTGAGCTCGCGCACAGTATCGGCAGCTGCGGTCTTCAGTTGGTCGGCAACCGAAAATGCGCCTACATACTCTCCGTCGACAGCGACACAGAGAATTGTGCCCCCGGGATAGGATCCGGAAATGACTTCGGGTTTTTGCAGGACTCCGAGTTCCACCATCATTCGCACGCTGCCGACGGCGACTTTGTGGCCATTCACGACTCCGGTGATACCCCTTCCTGTGATGGATTGAACTTCTTGTGGGGGAGAAAGCTTGAGCTTCTTTTCGGCGGCGGCGGCGACGATTGCGTTGGCTAACGGATGCTCACTGGCAGATTCGAGGCTGGCAGCGAGGCGCAGCAGTTCAGGATCGTTCGAAAGACGGTCAGACATACTGGTAACGCTAGGCTTGCCTTCGGTCAGCGTGCCGGTTTTGTCGACGACTAACGTGTCGACTTTTTCGAGAGTCTCTAGGGCTTCGGCGTTCTTGATTAGGACTCCGGCGTGGGCGCCGCGGCCGCTGCCGACCATGATCGCCATGGGCGTGGCGAGTCCGAGGGCGCAGGGGCAGGCGATGATGAGCACTGCGACTGCGTTCACGAGTGCGTGCGCCAGGCGTGGCTGCGGACCGAACGTTAGCCAAGCGGCGAACGTGATGGCGGCGATGGCGACCACAGCCGGCACGAAGTACGCGGCGACGCGATCGGCGAGTTGCTGGATGGGAGCGCGGCTGCGCTGGGCCTGGCCGACCATCTGGACAATTCGCGCGAGCAGGGTTTCGGAGCCGACGCGTTCGGCGCGCATGATGAACGATCCGGTTGAGTTGATGGTTGCGCCGATCACTTTGCTGTCGGGAGATTTTTCGACGGGGATGGATTCGCCGGTGATCATGGATTCGTCGACGGAGCTGCGGCCTTCGAGGACGACGCCGTCGACGGGGATTTTTTCGCCGGGGCGGACGCGCAGGCGGTCGCCGGGCTTTACGTGCTCGAGCGAGATGTCTGTTTCAGTTCCATCTCCGGCGAGCAGGCGCGCAGTTTTCGGGCTGAGGTCGAGTAGGGCGCGGATGGCGGCGCTGGTGCGGCTGCGGGCGCGGAGTTCCATCACCTGGCCGAGCAGGACCAGCGTGGTGATGGCGGCCGCGGCTTCGAAGTAGACGTCGGGATATCCGCCCATGCTCCGCATCGACTCGGGAAAAATCCGCGGCATGAAGGTTGCGACCACGCTGTAGATGTAGGCGACGCCGGTGCCGAGGCCGATCAGGGTGAACATGTTCGGGCTGCGGTTGACCAGCGAAGTCCAGAAGCGCTGGAAGAACGGCAGGGCGCACCAGAGGACGACCGGCGTGGCGAGGACGAATTCGAGCCAGGGCAAGCGCGAGCCGATGACGAACAGGAAGTCCTCGAATAGATGCGGCCAGAGCATGCTGGTCATCGCGATCGTTAGCAGCGGCGCAGTGAGAACGACACCGACCCAGAAGCGGCGCGTCATGTCGCGCAGTTCGGGATTTTCTTCCGCGACGGCGGTCACGGTGCGCGGTTCCAGGGCCATGCCACAGATGGGGCAGGAACCCGGACCCGAGCGCACGATTTCAGGATGCATAGGGCAGGTGTATTCGGTTCGCGTGGACGCGACGGGAACGTCGGGCTCGAGGGCCATTCCGCAGGTGGGGCAGGCTCCGGGCTTCGATTCGCTCACTTCAGGACACATCGGGCAGACGTAAGTCGGGGGCGCAAGGTTAGTCCCAAGGTCCCTCGACTGCGCCTTCATTTCGCTATCGCGAAACGAAGGCTCCGCTCGGGATGACAATACTGGTGATGACAGTAGTGGAGAGGCTGCTTGCGGTACTTTCACCGCGGGCGACATTCCCAGCATCACCAATCCTGATGACGCGGGCTTATTCAGATATCCCTGTGGATTGGCTTTGAACTTTTCGAGGCAGGATTTGGCGCAGAAGTAGTACGTCTTTCCGGAATGTTCGTAGACGTGCTTGGCGATGGCGGGATTTACGTTCATCCCGCAGACGGGGTCCCGTTCGAGGGCGGTTGGGGCTGAGTTGGTGGTTGTGTTCATTTCAGGCGTCCCTGCCGGGACGCGGCCCCCTCCGGAGTGGGTCGACCCGCCAGTAGAACGAGCGGGGTTATTATCAATCGTCCCTTCAGGACGTTGGGTATTGTTTGATCGTCATATTTGATCGTCGATGCTCTATATTGGATTCACGGCGGGACTTGCCGGGAGATCCAATTCATCATACCGAAGAGGTCTGACGCAATGACTTATCTGGACGTGGTCTTTAATTACGGCGCGATTCCGGGCGAGAATGAACTGCGGGCGATTGATACGATGCGCGAGGTGTATGGCATCCGGCAGGTGCAATTCAATGCCAAACAGCGCACGGTGCGGGTGGAATTCGACGCGTCCCGCATGAAACAGGACGCAGTGGCGAAGCTGTTGCGCAACGCGGGGATCGATGTACGGGAAGCCGTGGCGCTGGCGTAAGCAGCTGACCCGTAGTTCAAATATCAAAAATAAAGTTCAAATATCAAAAATAAAAGGGCGGACATTAAACGTCCGCCCTACACGGTCAAGGGAGGGCGCTACAGCGCTAAACTTCGGATCGCGACCAGAAATGGGGGGAGGGCCGTCGCGCCCGTAGTAAAGCAAGGGGTGCTCACAGAAAACCTCTGGCCGAAGTTATTCTCTGAAGCACCCCGTTGCGCGCCACTTCGTCTGTTCTCTGCTAGTGCAAGCCGCGTGCCATCCCTAAACCCTTCAAAATAAGCGCCGCTAGGGTATTCGCCTTTGTAGGAATTGCCTTGCCCTAGGAAAGAATTACGTCGGGGATCGAGAGGGCGAGCCCCGAACAATGTCAAAACCAGGAAGATCGAGAGTGGGCTCTGAGCGCAGCCGCCGAGAAGTCGGTTTTCAGGCAAGCGATTCTTAGTATAAAATCAACGGGCGGTACTTCCTGCCAACCAATACCTGCGCCCTTAGCTCAGTTGGATAGAGCGTCTGGCTACGAACCAGAAGGTCGGGAGTTCGAATCTCTCAGGGCGCACCATCCTCTTAGCTCACCTTCGGGATTGTAAGAATATGGCCGGTGCTTCCGTTCGGATTTCGTAAATTCGAGAGCCAAATCTGATGCCTTGTCAGGTTCCGCGGTCGGATAGTCACGCTTTTCTGCTAGTCTGCTTTTAGCCCTGTTGCTTCTGTCTGCTGTCTTTGGCTTTTCAAATCGGTGGTCCAAATCTGTTCTGTCAAATCAATACCGGAAGGCATTTGTCCGGTGATCGGATTCGCGCGCCATGTCGAATGCAAGTCAGCAGCAAGACGTGTCTGTATTGTCCTCCGCCAAGAACGGACTGGTGTACCTGACGCCCAACGACTGGGCATTGATCGCGGATAAAGCAGTTCGCCGGCAGTTCAAAGCGGGCGAACTGATTGTGCAACAGGGCCGGAGAACTCACGGCGTGTACCTGCTGGTGAAGGGGACGGCTGTGGTGAAGATTCCAGCGCACGGGGCGCCGTTCGGAATCGGTGTGGGCGAGGCCTGCGGCGAGATTTCGTTTCTCGACGAACTGCCGGCCACGGCGAATGTGGTCGCCAATGAAGAAGCCGAGGCCTTCTACCTGGACCGTCCGACGCTGCAGTCGATGTTTGAATTATTTCCGCATCTCGGTTCCCGCTTCTACCATTCGCTGGCCGCGATTCTCTCGCGACGCATGCGCGAACTGATTGGTCCGGCGCCCAAGACCGCGGATTCCAAAGATTAGCCGTGCGACCCGGCGTCGGGTCTCGAATGTGCTAGCCTACAAGACCAGCGCGGGCTGGCGACTACGCAGGCTGCGAGTCCCCGCGGAATTCTCCTTTGGTCGATCCCGTCAATCTCGGACCCATCCATCTCGGTCCCGCAAGTCTACGCTTAGCCCTGCTCTCGGCCGCGGTGCTGGGGTTTCGGCACGGACTGGACTACGACCACATCGCGGCCATTACCGATATCAGCAGCGTGCAGTTGAAGGCGCGCGATGCCATGCGTTACGGCCTGCTCTACGTAGCAGGGCACGCCACGACTGTGGCAATCCTGGGCTCGGCCGCGGTGGTGTTCCGCATCGCTCTGCCGGCGGCCAGCGATCGCTGGGCGGAACGGTTGGTCGGCATCACTCTTCTGGTCTTGGGACTCTACGTTCTCGGCACGTTTTTCCACCCGTCAACCTCCCACCCGTCAACCGGGCCGTCAACCCACAGTCACGCCCGTCCGCGCACCCGGATCACGCTGCTGATCAATGGGGCGCTGTGGATGTACTGGCGGCTGAGCCGGATTTTCGGAGGCACCCGGGTGGAAGCTCCGCAGGTGTTTAAAGATGGATACGGCTCGCGTTCTACTTTTCTGGTGGGCGTGATTCACGGTCTGGGAGCGGAGACTCCGACGCAGATTCTGTTGTTTCTGATGGCGGCAAATCTGGGCGGCACGGGTGCGGGACTGCTGGGGCTGCTGATGTTCATTGCAGGGTTGCTGGTGATGAACACCCTGATGTGCGGAGCTGCGGCGGGCCTGTTTTCCGCGGACAAGATGCTGATCTGGCTATCCCCAAAGGAAGGTTCGGGGAATGCAGTGGCGCGAGGGCTGAGTTCGCTGCTGACGGCCCTCAGCGCGAACGCTTTACCGGGCCTTACTCTGCTCACCTCGGCCTATAGCATCGTGGTGGGAGCGATCTTCCTGCTGGGATCTGCGGCCAAACTACCGTCGCTGACGGGATGATGCGGACGTGGTCACGCAAGCGGGCGTGCAAAAATGTGCAGTAGTTTGCACTTTGGCATTCGGGCGAGACTCCAAAGGCATTGCTAACTCATTTGTTTTCATATAGCTTAGCATCGTCCAGTTTTGGACCCTCAGGTGCATACGCTCTCTCGCGGGTTTGTGTCATGCTATGCCCTATGTCCGCTCGGGCGTAGAGTCCTTAAGGTAGAGACACGAGATTTTGGGAGGAAGATACTTATGAAGCGCATCTTGATGCTGGTCCTGCTTGCTTTAGCCCTGCCGATGGCGGCATTTGCCAACAACTCGGTCGATTTCACCAACAGCGGCGGCACCTTGTCCGGGAGCAGCGCGGGATTGTCCCTTACCGGATCAGAACTGATCGCGGTCAATGGACTCAATGGTTTGGGCCTGGTTACAGGCAATTTGGGTAGCTTGAGCTTCACCACTGGGGCTTTGACTTCTGGCAGTCTGCAGATGGGCGGGACGTTCGCCGGCGGCGGATCGTTCATCATCGACGGCAACGGCACGAATGGGATTCCCTCCGGCGCCATCTTTACGGGAAGCTTCAGCGGGCCGGTGACTTGGACCCTGATCACCCTGGCGAACGGAACCCATGACTATACCCTGTCGGGTTCGGTAACCGGTACTACGCTCAGCGGGGCCACGGTGGAAGGCGCGACCGTGCAGTTGGTCATCAACACAGGCAAGGGCTTCTTCAACGGCAGCACGACGATTTCCAGTGGCGACACGAACATCGTGGTTGCCGAACCGGGCTCTTTGACACTGCTGGGAACCGGGTTACTGGGACTTGCCGGGGCACTGCGCCGCAGGTTCAAAGCTTAGACCTCTCTCACGTCCTGTATTACGAGCCCCGCCCCAGTGGCGGGGCTTCTTATTTCCGCCCGAAATTGCCCTTCCTAACGGGCCCTCCCGTTACCCCGGTAATCTGAGCGCGGGGATTACCGTTGACCCATCCGGCATGCCCTACTTAGATTGCCAACAGGGGGTTGTATGAAAGATATCCATGAGGTCCTGCGGCAGAAGCAGGCAAAATACGCCCAACTTGGCAAACAGATCGAGATGCTCCAGCAGGCAGCAGAAAAGCTGCGCGAAGTAGCACCCTTGCTGGCTGAGAACGATGATGATGACAACGGCGTGCTGGCGGAAGTAGACGAAGCTTCCCTGCAGGACGATGCTATGGCTGCCAAGGCAGGCGCAGGTTCCGGCAGTCCGGCTTCTTCCAAGGCCGCGCGGCCCACAGCTCCTCGCTGGCCGTAATCGCGGCCGGAGGTGAGAACCCAAAGTATTTATGACCCTTCAGTCATTACTGGTTTCGACCGACGATTCCGCGGCTGACGTGCTGGGCAGAGTTCTGCCCACGCTGGGCATTGCCATGGATCGCTCTAGCGATCATGAGACCACGATCACACGGATCCAGCAGCAGAAGTTCGACGCCTTGATCGTCGACTTCGACAATCCTGAAGTAGCGAAAGATGTACTGCGGCAGGCGCGTACTCTGGGCACCGAGCCGCTCAGTATTGCCCTGGTGGCGGATACTGGGAAGGTACGCGAGATTCTGAGCGGCGGGGCGCACTTCGTGCTCTACAAACCGCTTACCGACGACGCCGCGAAGGCTGGCTTGCGCGCTGCTGCGGCGATGTTAGGGCGCGAGCGGCGCCGGGCGATCCGGATTCCGGTGCAGGCTCCAGTGGAGATTACACTGCCTGACACTCGCAAGGTGGATGGCATTCTTCTGGATCTGTCCGCGACGGGGATGGATGTTCTGACCGCCGAGCAGCAGACGCGGGGAGCGCTGCTGGCTTTCCATTTTCAGTTGCCAGATGGAGCCCTGGAAATCGAAGCCCACGGGCAGGTGGCGTGGGCCAATCCAAATGGGCAAACGGGCGTTCATTTTCTGGATCTTGCCGAACCCGTTTCAACGGGACTCAAGGTTTGGCTGCAGGAGGCATCTCGCTCCGTCGGCGCGGGTGAAAACGAGTCCGTACCGCATTGCAAGTTAACCGACCTTAGCCTGGGCGGTTGCTACGTGCAAACCGACGCACCGTTTCCGGAGCGTGCCCTGGTTGACCTTTGTTTGAAGGCCGAAGAGCTTGAGGTTCATACCGAAGGTATGGTTCGGGTCGCGCATCCGGGGCACGGGATGGGAGTCGAGTTCCCTTCCCGCACGCCGGAGCAGCGCGCACAGGTTGAGAACCTGATCAACTTCCTGCGGAGCTGTCCTGCAACCATGCTGGAACTGATCATCTCTCCGCGCGCCCTGGTCGCAGACCTCACTCAGTTTGAGTCTGATGACAAGAAGCCGGAAGCTTCCGGCGACGAATTGGAAGATCCGCTGCTCGAGTTGTTGAGGCGCGGCACTGCGCTGCAGCAGGACGACTTCATGGCTGAACTTCAGCATCAACGCAGTCCGGAAGAATCCGCCGTCTAGAATTCCCAGCCTCATTCTGTAATTTCCTTACGTTTGTCGCCCGGCGCAGTCGCGCATTTACCTTCCTGTGGCCGTGCGGCGGCTCATCCCGGCGAGGGCGAGACGCCCTCGCGACAGCCGGCGGGACGCCGGCGCTACTGGTTTGGAAAAAAGCCCCCCGCGGCAGATCGTGGGCAGATGATTCTACGGAGAGGTTTCGGGCAGGAGTGCGGCGGGTTGTGCGAGGAGGCGGGAGGCTTTTCGTGGTGGCGAAGCTTTCGAAGATTCGAAGGACCCCGGGCCCCGTCTTTGACCCGAGTCCTTCAAGTCTTCGTGGTTCGTTCCACCCCAGTGCGAGTACGGTAGTCGAGATTCGTTGCGTAGTGATTTCAGCCATGTTAAATCTGGGTTAAATAAAGTTGGTTCCAGTAGACTGTGTTTTCGTTCTGCGCGCAGGTTCATGCCGCAAGGGGAGTGAGTCTGGGAAAGACCAGAAGCGCTGAGGATCCGTTGCAACCACGGCCTGGGACGCGGTTGTTGTGGGCGCCGCTGCTCGCCATCGGATGCGCGGCGTTCGCCGTGGAAATTCCATTCTTCTTTCTGGGCACACCGTCGGGGCACGACGTGGAATTTCATCTGTACTCGTGGCTCGAAGTGCTCTCGCAATGGAAGCATGGGATTGTTTTCCCGCGCTGGGCCGCACTGGCGCATTTCGCCTACGGCGAACCCCGGTTCGTGTTTTATCCTCCGGCATCGTGGACGCTGGGCGCGGGGCTGAGCGCGATTTTTCCCTGGACGCTGGCGTCGGACATTTACATCTGGATCGCGCTGGTGGCGTCGGGCGTATCGATGTTTATGCTGGCACGACGATGGGTTAACCGACAATCGTCTGACCGCAAATTGTTCGACCGGCGCGACGCGATTCTTGCCGCGGTGCTTTATGCGGTCAATCCGTACCATCTGGTGATTGTGTACTGGCGCAGCGCGTTTGCCGAACTGCTGGCCAGTTGTTTGGTGCCGCTGCTGCTGTTGTTCGTGCTGCGGGCGGTGGATGCGGATGAGGATGAGGGCTCGGGCGCGCTCTGGGCGACCGTGTCGCTTGGGCTGGTGCTGGCGGCGGCGTGGCTGACCAACGTTCCGGCCGCGGTTATGATTCACTACTCCCTGGCGCTGCTGTTGCTAGTCTTCGCCTGGCGGCAGCGCTCGGCTCGACTGCTGCTGGTGGGAGCGGGTGCGGTGGCGTTGGGCGCTTGCCTGGCGGCGTTCTATCTTCTTCCCGCGATCTACGAGCAGCGCTGGATCGACATTACGCAGGCGGTGTCGCCGGGGTCGCGGCCGGCGGACAGCTTTCTGTTCATTCATACGAGCGACGCCGATCATGATGCCTTCAACCACCTCATCAGCTGGGTGGCAGTTCTGGAAATGGTAATCATTTTCGCCGCGGCCTGGATGGGCCGGCCATGGCGCGAGTCCAAGCGCGAACCCTGGAATGTTCTGCTGGGCTGGGCGATGGGGTGCAGTGTGTTGATGTTCCCCATGGCGGGGATGCTGTGGAATATCTTGCCGAAGCTGCAGTTCATGCAGTTCCCGTGGCGCTGGCTGTTGTGCCTGAGCATGATCTTCTGTCTGTTCGTGACGATGGGGATTCGGCGCTGGTGGTGGCGGGGAGCCGTAGGAGTGATCGCGATCCTGGTGATCGCGATCGCATGGCACAGCATTCAGACGCCGTGGTGGGACAGTGCCGCCGATCTGCGCGAAATGCAGGACAACATGGCGACCGGCGCCGGTTATGAAGGCACCGACGAATACGCGCCGCTCGGCGCCGAGCCGGGCGTCATCGATAAAAGTGCACGCCATGTGACGGTCGACGGACCGGCGCATGCCGCGATTCACGTCGATCGCTGGGACGCCGAGTTCCGCAGCTTTACGGCGGAAATGTCTGACGCGGACCGGTTGGCGCTGCGTCTGTTCGGCTATCCGGCGTGGCGCGTGGAAGTGAACGGGCGCGAAGTGGAAACATCGGCCAGAATTGAGACGGGGCAGATGCTGGTTCCGGTCGAGGCGGGAACGAATCGCGTCGAGGTTCGTTTGGTGCGGACCTGGGATCGCACCGCGGGAGGATGGATCTCGCTGGTGTCGATGGCGGGCGTGATCCTTTGGAGTCTGCGGAGATCGACCCTCGGGGGCTGAAGCCCGTATCTGTCGTGCCTCTTAACGGCACGAGTGGAACTCGTGCCCTTCCCGGTCCGGCCGGTTCGACCGGGATTCTCGCGGAAAACATAGTTGGGGACCATGGTTCTGAAATAATTCGTTTGACTCCACATGCGCCGAATTTTAATTGCCACCTCGAATCCGGGAAAGCTGCGAGACTTTGCGGGAGCGGCGGCGGCGCACGAGATTGAAATCGGCGGCGTCCCGAACTTCGCTTCCCTGCCGCCAGTGGTCGAAGATGGGCTGACGTTCGAAGACAATGCCCGCAAGAAGGCGGAAGAATATAGCCGCTATGTGGCCGGAGAGATCGTCGTGGCCGACGATTCCGGGCTGGAGGTCGATGCGCTGAATGGCGCACCGGGTGTGCATTCGGCGCGGTATGCAGCCGACCAGCCGCATCTGGTGGACGAGAATACCGATGACCAGGCGAACAACGCGCGCCTGCTCCGGGAACTGCGGAAGGTGCCGGCGGAGAAGCGCACGGGACGATTCGTGTGCGTGCTGGCGGCTGCACGCGATGGACGGACACTAGCCACGTTTCGCGGCACTGCTGAAGGCGAAATTCTTGACTCTCCGCGCGGTGCGGGCGGTTTCGGATACGATCCCCTGTTTTATTTTCCCGCGATTCAGAAGACGTTTGCCGAACTCAGCGCCGAGGAGAAGGCGCAGTACAGCCACCGCGGAGCGGCGTTCCGGCAGCTATTGCAATGGATCTCCGCCACCCGTGCCGACGAAAACTGAATCCGCGCCCTCACGCCGCCGCTGCCAGCGGTTCAAAGGCTACCGAACCCGGAGGGCCGACGACCTTCACCACCTTGGCTGGAGCGCCTGCCACCACGCAATAAGGCGGCACATCGTGCGTTACCACGCTGTGGGCTCCGACAATTCCACCTGCACCGATCGTTACTCCCTTGAGGATGACCGCTCCGAACCCGATCCACGCGCCTTTGCAGATCCGGACAGGCTGAATGTCCTCGGCGGCGGGAAGTGCGTTACAGACTCTTTTTTCTAAGGACGCCGGATGGCCGTCGTAATCGGTGATGCGGCATTCGCCCGCAATCAGGACGTCGTCTTCGATAATGACTTCGCGGTTACAGGTAATGGTGACGTTGTGGCCAAGGAAACTGCGGTTCCCGATGCGCAACGTGGGAGAACTCTGGAATCTGCCGGAAGTAACGGTGAGACTCCCGCTGAGACGCACGTCATCGCCGATATAGAGCAGGGCATGTCCCTGAACGTGCGGCAGCGCGCTCAACTGCAAGTGCTTCCCTACAGACTCGCACCGGCAGGAGAACACGGGGGTCGTATAAATGATCGACTTAAATCTCGACCACAGGATCGGAGCGTAAAAGCGCAATCCATAAAACAGCCGGCCAATAGGCTTAACGATGCGCGGTACCGGCATCGTCGCCGTCAAACAGAAATCAATCGCTCTGCGGGCACGCCTGAAGAAAGGGGTGTCCGCGCGTTTTAATCGGAGAACAACGTAGTCCACGCTGCAATCCATAAGGGCTCCTTCGCTAGCCGCCGTGAGTCGGCGAGCGAGAAAAGTATCACTTTTTAGCGGTTCCGCAAGGGAATTCGTAGGCTGCGTAGTCCCTTGCCAGTCAACCGGTTTCCTTGACTTCAATTCTCCCGGCACACGATAATATGAGGTTCTTTTCTAATCATTGGACGAATCAGGCGAACTTATTCTCATGAACTTATAAGGAGCGTTTCGTGGCGTCAGCCAGTTCTACTGCTCCCGGTACGAACAGCGATGTAAGCAAGATGGTCGGGCACGGGGTGGCGCCGTTGCGCGCCGGGCAGGGGTCTTCGTTCGTTCTGCGGCGGTTGCATTCGCTCTCGGGCATCGTTCCGGTGGGCGCGTTTCTGTTTGAACATATTCTGATTTCGAACTCGACCGCCATCAGCGGGCCGGACGCTTATGCGCGTCAGGTTAGTTTTCTGGCTAATCTTCCGCTGGTTTTCTTCCTCGAGCTGTTCGGGATCTGGCTGCCGATTTTGTTTCACGCACTTTACGGGTTCTACATCTGGTACCGCGGCGATGGGAACGCTGGGTCCTATCCCTGGAGCGGCAACTGGATGTACACGGCGCAGCGCTGGACCGGGGGCATCGCGTTCGTTTACATCCTGTGGCATACCTACACGATGCGGTTTACGGGGGTAGATCTGCACGATAATCCGATGGCATCGTTCGGCAAGGTCCAGGGTGAGGTAATACATCCGGCACTGTTTCTCTTCTACGTCGTGGGACTGGTCGCGGCCTCGTGGCACTTCGCGTATGGAATCTGGCTGTTCTCTGCGAAGTGGGGGATTGTTTCGGGAGACAAGGCGCAGCAACGGTTGCTGAAAGTCTGCCTGGTATTTTTCCTGGTGCTGTGCGGAGCGGGATTCGCGAGTTTGTATTCGTTCCGTTCGCGGCCGCTGTCAAACGATGATCAGAACCGTGCAATGGTCCATTCTCCGAAGGGCACGCCGTCGAGCGCCGTAAGGCCGGTGCGATAGATGGCGACTCCGAAAATTATCGTCATCGGCGGCGGGCTGGCGGGACTTTCGGCCGTCATCAAGATTGCGGAGATGGGTGCGAGTGTCGACCTGTTCTCCATTGTTCCGGTGAAGCGGTCGCACTCGGTGTGCGCGCAGGGCGGAATTAACGCGGCGAAAAATCTCAAGGGCGAGGGCGACTCCACCTGGAAGCATTTTGACGACACAATTTACGGCGGCGACTTTCTGGCCAATCAGCCGCCGGTGAAGGACATGTGCGAGGCCGCGCCGGGGATCATCGACCTGCTCGATCGCATGGGCGTGCCGTTCAATCGCACGCCGGAAGGATTGCTCGACTTCCGCCGGTTTGGCGGAACTTTGTATAACCGGACGGCGTTCGCCGGTGCGACCACCGGGCAGCAACTTCTTTACGCGCTCGATGAGCAAGTGCGCCGTTACGAATCCGAAGGTAAGGTGAGAAAGTTCGAGCACTGGGAGTTTCTGTCGGCGGTGCTGGATGGAAACCGCGTGTGCCGCGGAATTTGCGCGATGGATTTGCGGTCGATGGAAGTGCGGACATTTCCTGCCGACGCCATCATTATCGCGACTGGCGGCAATGGCGCGATCTTTGGCAAGTCTACGAATTCTGTCGTGTGCACGGGATCGGCACAGTCGGCGCTCTATCAGCAGGGCTGTTTCTACGCCAACGGCGAATTCATTCAGGTGCATCCCACCTGCATTCCGGGCGAAGATAAATTGCGGCTGATGTCTGAATCTGCGCGCGGCGAGGGCGGACGGGTGTGGGTGCCGAAGAAGGCTGGCGACAATCGCGATCCGAAGACGATCCCGCAGAATGAGCGCTGGTACTTCCTCGAAGAGTGGTATCCGAAGTACGGCAACCTGGTGCCGCGCGACGTGGCCACGCGGGCGATTTTCAAAGTTGTCTATGAGTACAACCTCGGCATTGACGGCAAGCCGATGGTGTATCTCGACCTGACGCACATTGATCGCAAGATTCTCGACAAGAAGCTGGAAGGGATTCTTGAGATCTACGAGAAATTTGTGGGCGACGATCCGCGCGACACGCCGATGAAGATTTTTCCTGGCATGCATTACACCATGGGCGGACTCTGGGTCGACTTCAATCAGGCTACGAATATTGCGGGAATCTTCGCGGCGGGTGAATGCGAATATCAGTATCACGGGGCCAACCGGCTGGGTGCGAATTCGCTGATGTCGTGCATCTACGGCGGAGGGATCGCCGGGCCGAATGCGGTGAAGTATGCGCGCGGCCTGCAAGCGCTGTCCGACGGCAACGGATGCTTTGACGCCGAAAAGAAAAGACAGGAAGAGAACAATTCCCTGCTGATGAATAATCAGGGCACGGAGAATCCGTTCAAGTTGTGGCGCGAGCTGGGCGAGTTGATGACCAAGGATTGCACGGTTATCCGCTATAACAAGAATTTGAAGCAGACGGACGCGAAGCTGGTCGAGATGCTGGAACGCTTCCGCAAGGTAAATCTGAGCGACCGCACACAGTGGGCGAATACGACGGTGGTCTTTACGCGGCAGCTTTACAACATGCTGCAGTTGGCTCGGGTGATCGCGCAGGGCGCAGGGATGCGCGACGAATCGCGCGGGGCGCACTACAAGCCGGACTTCCCCGAGCGTGACGATAAGAATTGGCTGAAAACGACGAAGGCCTATTTTGCACCCGATGCGGATGAGCCGAAGTTTGAGTTCGAGCCGGTGGACACGTCACTGATTCCGCCAAGAGCGAGGAAGTATTGATTGTGAATGTCACTCAGCGATCGACGACTAGGTTTCTGATCGGGACGACGATCGGCGCCTTGATGGCTGGGCTTAATGCTCTGCGATGGATGCATAGCACGCGCCCCGATGCACACATTGAGGGCAGGATTTGGCTGGCTCTCTGTGCCTTCTCGGTGATCTCGGGTATCGTGCGATTCCTCTATTATCGAAATAGGCGCAATTGCTTCGCCGAAGAAATGGCCCGTAGGCATTCGCTTGCGAATGATCGTTTAAAGGCTAAGAGCTAATGGCTGAATCCAAAACCGTCATCCTCAAGATCAAGCGCCAGGCTACTCCTAGCTCCAAGCCGCACTGGGAGGAGTTCTCGGTTCCCTACCGGCCGAACATGAATGTGATTTCGGCGCTGATGGATATTGCCGCGGAACCTGCCACGCGCGAGGGCAAGGCGACGACGCCCGTCACCTACGACTCGAATTGTCTTGAGGAAGTTTGCGGGTCGTGCGCCATGCTGATCAACGGACGGGCGCGGATGGCCTGCTCAGCGCTGATTGACAATCTGGAACAGCCGATCCGGCTGGAACCGTTTTCCAAGTTTCCTGTGGTGCGCGATCTGGCGGTTGACCGCAGCGTGCTGTTTGAAAATCTCAAGGCGGTTAAGGCGTGGGTGCCGATCGACGGCACTTACGCTCTGGGTGCGGGCCCGCGCATGTCGGCCGAGGAGCAGGAGGTCGCTTACCCTATTTCGCGCTGCATTTCCTGCTGCTGCTGCATGGAGGCTTGTCCGCAATTTAACGAAGACACCGGGTTCGTGGGTGCGGCCACGATTGCGCAGGTGCGGCTATTCAACACGCATCCCACGGGCAAGGCGCTGGAGCGCGAGCGGCTGACGGCGCTGATGGGCGATGGCGGCATCCAGGAATGCGGCTATGCGCAGAACTGCGTGGAAGTTTGTCCCAAGGATATTCCGCTGACCAAGTCCATCTCTGAGGTGGGCGGGCAGGTCATGAAACAAGCGCTGGGCGACCTTTTGCGGCGGTAACGGGATCGGCACCGAAACGCCTTACAAGACATCTTAAACAAATCGTCTCCGCAACCGCAGTGTCCTCGCTCGCCGCAGCGAGGGCGAGACGCCCTCGCGACAGCCGGCAGAATGCCGGCGCTACTACGGGCAAGTCGCCCAAGTTTCGAGTACTCTAATAACCTCACAGTGTGACTTTTTGCGGCGCTGATTTTTGCCATTTTGCGGTAATCGGCCGCAACGAGCGCGGCGTGAGCGTCACCTGATTCCGCCAAGTCGTGGCTGGCTGCGTAGATAGCGGGCTGGCGCGTTCTCGCTGAATGGCCCGTCGCTTGCGACTACCAGTGCTGTGCATCGCGCCTTCACCCGCGCAGGTAACCAGTAGGAAGGTTACGAGTTGGGGTACGCAGGTAACGGTCCGGCGGCAGTCTTGGGTTGGACCACTTGACAGCATGGCTTAGAATAGCCGCTACTCACCGGCGAGTTCGGGAGAGCGCTTTTTGGCGGGCAGCATTGGCGATCAGCATTGCCGAAAAAAGAATGCCCGCCGCTTATAGGAATCTTTTGAGACGCTTCGTCAAATTACAATTCGCGACGGTATTCCTCCTGGCCCTGGTTTGCGGCAGCTTGTCGGGCAACGCGTTTGCCGTGCGCCGCGCGAACGTGCACCACAAGCGTTTCCGGTGGCTGCGCTTTTGGAATCCGATGTTTCGGCCGTCGCATGAGTCGCTGCTGATCCAGAATGCCGAGATCAACCGGCTCGAACTGCCGCGCATTCAGAACGAGACTGAGCTTGAGGCCTTGAAGGCGGACGGTTCCCTGCTGCCCATTTTGCCGAATGAAAGCTTGAAGATTGAACCGTCACTCGATCCTTCGCGGCGCTACTGCCGGCCATGGACTCTGGATTTCGTCAACGATTTAAGTCAGGCGTACTATAACCGCTTCCATGCACAGATTCAGCTAAACTCGGCGGTGCGCACGGTGACGGTGCAGAAAAAACTGCGGCGGCACAACCGCAACGCGGCTCCGGCCGAGGGCGACACGGCGTCGTCGCATCTGGCGGGCGTGACGGTCGACTTGCAGCGGCGCGGCATGACCAAGGATCAGATTCGCTGGATGGAACACTATCTGTTCTATATGAAGGCTCTGGGGCTGGTAGAGCCTGAGGAAGAGCGACGCCACTGGTGCTTCCATATTATGGTGAGCGGGCTGTACTCCGATTGGCGCCAGACGCAGGACATCGTTCCGGTGGCACATCCGGATGTGGATAAGCCGGATACGCAGATTGCGCTGGGCAGCGGAACGAAATAGGCCAGAGCAAGGTTTCAGGCTTCAAGGTTTTAGCCACCCTCCCTCGGTAAATCCGTTACGATAATTTTTACAAGAAAATTAAGGGCGGCGGACAAGAGTGTCCGCCCCACATTTTTATGATCGTTCTGATGGCGGGACTTCCCGGCACGGGCAAGAGCACGCTGGCGCGCGAACTGGCTGGCCGCACGTCAGGGCGCGTGATCAGTAAGGACGAAATTCGCCACGCCATCTTCCAGCCCGAAGAAATCGAATACTCCACCCGGCAGGACGATTTCTGCCTGCAGATCATGTTGGAAACTGCAGCGTATCTTTTGGTGCGGGATCCGGGGCGGGTCATTCTTCTCGATGGGCGTACCTTCTCGCGCCGCTATCAAATTGACAACGTCATTAGGTCGGCGGCTTCCATGCAGCAGCCATGGCGTATTCTGGAATGCGTCTGCTCGGAGGAGACTGCGCGCCGCAGACTTGCGGCCGACGCCGAGGCGGGCGCGCATCCCGCGGGAAATCGCAACTTCGAACTCTATCTCAAAGTGAAATCGCGCTTCGAAAGCATCACGCACGCCAAGATGGTAATCGATACTGATCTGCCATTGGAGAGCTGCATAGCGCAGGCAGTCGCAGGTTTACGCTAAGTTTTGTCGAGCTGCGCCTAAGCCTATACAATCGGGACCTGCTCGCCCTGGCGTCGGTTCGCGGGCGCATAATCCTATGACACTCAAATCATTGATTCTCTTCTTACTGTCGCTCCTCGTGCTGACGTCCAGTCTCGCCCTAGGCCAGGCCGCGGACAAATCGGACATCGTGGTCAGCGCGCGCGCCCAGAAGATTCACGATTCCGCTCTGGTCGTGGACACGCATGCCGACACGCCGCAGCGGTTTCTTGACGAAGGCTTCGACATCGGCTCGACCGATCCCAAGGACGTCGGGCATATCAGCCTTGACAAAGCGCGGCGGGGAAATCTGGGGGCGGAATTTTTCTCCATCTGGGTGGACCCGGATACCAACCAGGGACACTTCGCGCGGCACACGTTCGATCTGATCGACTCCGTTTACCAACAAGTAGCGTGGCATCCCGACCGCATGATGATGGCGTACTCACCTAACGATATTGATCGGGCTCACAAGGAACACAAGCTCGCGGCGCTGATGGGGATCGAGGGCGGGCACTCGATCGAGAACGATATCCACCTGTTGCGCGACTACTACCGTCTCGGCGTGCGCTACATGACGCTGTCATGGTCAAACACGAACGAGTGGGCCGATTCTTCTGGAGATATTGACGATGCCAAAGTGCAGCATCACGACGGGCTGACCGACTTCGGCAAGCAGGTGGTGCTGGAGATGAACCGGCTGGGCATGATGGTCGACATTTCGCACGTCGCGGACAAAACATTCTGGGACGTCATCGCGATTACGAAGGCTCCGGTGATCGCGTCGCACTCTTCGGCGCGGGCGCTGGTCGACGCTCCTCGGAATATGACGGACGACATGCTGCGCGCGGTAACCAAGAACGACGGCGTGGTGCAGGTCAATTTCTTCAGCGGCTTTGATGACGCGGAGTTCCGCAAAGCGATGATCGCGCAGGCCAAAGATCAGGCCGCGGCCATCCAGGCGTACGAAGACAAGCTGAAAGCGGAAGGCAAGCCGGTCAATTATGTGGACGTTGACCGCATCGAACGCGAGTGGACCGCGAAGATTCCGCGGCCGCCGCTGAAGTCGCTGATCGATCACATCGACCACATCGCGAAAGTTGCGGGCATCGATCATGTGGGTCTGGGGTCCGATTTTGATGGCGTCAGTGGCGCGACTCCGGCGGGTATCGACTCGGCCGCCGATTTGCCGAAGATCACGCAGGCGCTGCTCGACCGCGGCTACAGCGCGGAGGATATCAAAAAAATTCTGGGAGGAAATTTGATGCGCGTGTTTCGCGAAGTTGAGGGCGTGAGCCACGAAATGCAGGCCAAGGCAGCGACTGCGGCAAAATAAGCTGGCTCCGATCTTTTCCGTTCCTGGTGAAGAAGCGGCGGCCGCGGCTGTCGTACAATTTACGACGGTACAAATTCCTCTGACGACATCTTTAACAGGCAAGGAGCATTCATGCGCAGGATATTCGCGATCTTAATTGCAGCGGGCGTAGCTGCGGGTGTGGCCTCAACCGGTGGGGCACAATCTAGTTCGACACCGTCGAGTTCGACAACGCAAGCTGCACCCGCCGCCCCAACTGGCACCGCAGCCAAGCCGGCGGTTCATGTGGCGACCAAGCCGACCGCGATCATCAAAACTACCGTGGGCGATATGACGTGCACGCTGTTTCCCGACAAGGCACCGCTGGGCGTGGCGAACTTTATCGGTCTGGCGAGCGGGACCAAGGACTGGAAGAATCCGGTCAGCGGCGCGACCAAGCACGGCGTCCCTCTTTATGACGGAACTATTTTTCATCGCGTGATTCCGGAGTTCATGATTCAGGGCGGAGATCCCGCAGGCAACGGGAGGGGCGATCCCGGTTACAAGTTCAAGAACGAGGTGTCCTCTGACTTGCTGTTTGACCGGCCCGGCCGCCTGTCCTACGCCAATGCTGGCCGGGACACCAACGGCTCGCAGTTCTTCATCACCGAGGTGGCGACGCCGAGCCTGAACGGTGGATACACAATTTTTGGGCAGTGCAACGACGCGGCGGTCGTTCTGGTGAAGCAGATCGCGCGCATGGCGACCGATCCCGCCACTGACCACATGCCGCTGCGTCCGGTGAAGATTATTCACATCAGCATTGTGCACAGCACCGGGGCCGCGGCTAAGCCTGGAGCGGGGACCACGGTGAAAAAGCCTGCGACTGCAAAACCGGCGGCGCCGGCGAATCCGAATTGAAGCTGCGCTCTGGCGCATCCATGCCGAGCGCTGCCCGGCCAGTCGTTTCCGTCTCCTGATAAAATCAGGAGCCATCAACTCAAAGGAGAACAATCATTTATGAGCCGCCCTGCGGGTACCTACGCCATTTTTGAAACGTCGGAAGGAAACATTGTTTGCCGCCTCTTTGAAAAAGATGCGCCCAAGACCGTCGCCAACTTCGTGGAACTCGCCGAGGGCAAACGCGAGTGGACGCATCCTTCGACGCGCAAGAAATCGAAAGACCGGCTTTACGATGGAACGATTTTTCATCGCGTGATTCCCAACTTTATGGTTCAAGGCGGCGATCCGCAGGGCACGGGCACCGGCGGCCCCGGCTACCAGTTCGAAGACGAGACCAAGGGCTCGCCGCACAAATTCGACAAGCCGGGCAAACTCGCCATGGCCAATGCAGGACCGAACACCAACGGCTCGCAGTTCTTCATTACGACAGTTCCGACGGACTGGCTGACGGGCAAGCACACCATCTTTGGCGAAGTTGTCGAGGGGCAGGACGTCGCGGTGAAGATCACCGGGGTTCCCCAGAATCGGCAGAATCGTCCGAACAAGGATGTGGTGCTGAAGAAGGTGACTATCGAGAAGGTCTGACGGTCTAACGATTCGTTATAAACATGGAGTCGTGGCAACCGTATGAGAGCGGATCTCTCACTTGCTCGGAACGGGGCGAGCGGCCGGTTGCTTGACCTCTGTATTTGATTGGTCGACCAGAGCCTTGACGACAACCCCGAGGGCATGCGCGGCGTGATCTTCGGTGGACTCAAGGCCGGGGATTGTCCCTCCGTCTGCAACCGGCGGACCATTCGCCGAACGGGTGTCGATGTCTACGACTGTTGGGCGGAGGACTCCGGGTTCCACAATCTGTGCAGTCGATCCGGCGGGGATTCTTAGTTCGTAGGGTGTACGCAACTGAAGCACGAGTTCCACAGGACGCTCCCCGAGTTCAGGGCGAACAGTCACACTGGTGACGGACCCGATTTCTACTCCGTCGACGCAGACCGGCATTCCCTTTTTCACATTCTGAGCGTGCTGATAGTAAGCGCGCAGCATCAGGCGATGGATTGACGAGTGTTGCAGGCCGAGCCAGAGGCACGTCGCCGCCAAGACGACAGCCATGGTCACAAGCAGTCTCCGCAAAGTGCCTCCTTTCTGGGCAATAGTTTACACCCCGATCACTCCGCACAGCTCCTTCACGGCCGCGGCGCTTTTGTCGAGTCCGGCCTTCTCTTCGGCGGTCAGCTTGATTTCGATGATCTGCTCGATTCCCTTCGCGCCCAGCTTTACGGGGACGCCGACGTAGAGGCCGGTGATGCCGTATTCGCCTTGCAAGAACGCAGCGCAGGGGAGGATTTTCTTTTTGTCTTTGAGGATTGCCTCGACCATTTCAGTCGCCGCCGCCGACGGGGCGTAATAGGCAGAGCCGGTCTTGAGATGCTTCACGATTTCTGCGCCGCCGTCGCGGGTGCGCTGGACCAGCGCTTCGAGTTTCGTTTTCTCGATCAACTCGGTGATCGGGATGCCGGCGACCGTGGAATAGCGCGGCAGGGGGACCATGGTGTCGCCATGGCCGCCGAGGACGAAGGCGGTCACGTTCTCGACGCTGACTTTTAGTTCGTCGGCGATGAAGGCGCGGAAGCGGGCCGAGTCGAGTACGCCGGCCATGCCGATGACGCGCTCGCGCGGGAATCCGCTCAGCTTGTATGCGGCCTGCGCCATGGCGTCCAGCGGGTTGGAGACGATGATCAGGATGCAGTTCGGCGAATGCTTCACCGCCTCACCGACCACCGCTTTCATGATGCCGTAATTCGTGTTCAGCAAGTCGTCGCGGCTCATTCCGGGCTTGCGCGGGATGCCGGCCGTGATTACGACGATGTCGGAGTTGGCCGTGTCTTTGTAGTCGTTTGTCCCGCTGATGTAGGAATCGCGCTTCTCGATGGGCATGGCCTCGAGCAGATCGAGTCCCTTGCCTTGCGGCACGCCTTCGACAATATCGATCAGTACGACGTCGGCGAGTTCCTTGGAAGCGATCCAGTGAGCGGCGGTGGCGCCTACGTTGCCTGAACCTACGATGGTTACTTTCTTTCGCATGAGTTCCTCAATTCTAAGAATCAAACATCTTAACCACAGAGGACACAGAGGATCACAGAGTAAAGCAATCTTCCTCTGGAATTACTCTGTGTGCCTCTGTGTCCCCTGTGGTTCAAGTTTTATCGCGCCGTTAGCACGCCCGCGCCCATGTTCTCAATCATGGCGCCGGCAAACTCGCTGGTTTTGACTTTCGTGGCTCCCGGCATCAGGCGCTCGAAGTCGTAAGTAACTTTTTTCTGCTCGATGGTGCGTTCCATGCTCTGTTCGATCAGGTCGGCGGCTTCGTTCCAGCCGAGGTGGCGGAACATCATCACGCCCGACAGGATTACCGAGCCGGGATTGATGACGTCTTTATCGGCATACTTCGGCGCGGTGCCGTGCGTGGCTTCGAAAATCGCGTAGCCGTCGCCGATGTTGGCGCCGGGCGCGATGCCGAGGCCGCCCACCTGAGCGGCGCAAGCGTCAGAAATATAATCGCCATTCAGGTTGGGGCAGGCCAGCACCGAATACTCTTCCGGCCGCGTTACGACCTGCTGGAAGATCGAATCGGCGATGCGGTCGTTGATCATGACTTTCTTTTTCCACTCGCCGTTGCCGTGTGTCGCATAAATCGCGTCGAGAACTTTTTTCACTTCTTTCTCAACCGCCTGGCGAAACGCCGGCGGGGCGAACTCCATCCCGGGCTCAATCAGTTCGGCATTTTGGGCGACGGTAATGCTGGGATCGTTGTCTTTGTTGCCGATCATCCAGCTCTCGCGTTCGGTCACAACCTGGTCGCGGAATTCCTCGGTGGCTACGTCGTATCCCCACTGCCGGAATGCGCCCTCGGTAAATTTCTGGATGTTGCCCTTGTGCACCAGAGTCACCGACTTCAGACGATTAGTCAGCGCGTGCTGGATGGCCATGCGGACCAGGCGCTTGGTTCCAGTGATCGAGATCGGCTTGATGCCGACGCCGGAGTCGAGGCGAATCTGCTTCTTGCCGCCCTTCAGCATGTCCTTGTTGAGGAATTCGATAAGGCGGGCGCAGTCGGCAGTTCCCTGCTCCCACTCGACGCCGGCGTAAACGTCCTCGGTATTCTCGCGGAAGATTACGACATCCATGCGCTCGGGATGCTTCACCGGCGAGGGGACGCCCTTGTAATATTTCACCGGACGCACGCAGCAATACAGATCGAGAATCTGGCGCAGCGCCACGTTGAGTGAGCGAATGCCGCCGCCCACGGGCGTAGTCAGCGGGCCTTTAATCGCGACGCGAAATTCGCGGACGGCTTCAACCGTGTCATCGGGGAGCCAGGTATCGAACTTGGCTTTGGCTTTTTCTCCGGCGAACACTTCGTACCAGGCGACGCGGCGCTTGCCCTTGTACGCCTTCTCAACCGCGGCGTTGAACACGCGGAGAGAGGCCTTCCAGATGTCGCGGCCGGTGCCGTCGCCCTCGATGAACGGGACGATCGGATTGTCGGGAACGTGGTACTTACCGTTGGCATAAGCGATTTTCTTTCCGTCCGCCGGTACTGCTACACCGTTATAAGAGCCTGCCATGCACGTGCCTCCGCTATATGAGTTTCCCGCATAAGAGTTTCCATGTCGATCCAGAAAACTTTCAATTATAAAGAATGCGTTGGATTAGAGGCGGATTATTGTTGTTCGGTCGAAGAGAGTTCCCAAAACAGCGCTTCAGACGGGCTGGCTTGTGCCATAATTCTCTCGTAGTTCGTCGGTCGAAGCCGCGCCCGCGTCAGGGAGATTGCGATGACCTACCACTTTCGACTACTGCCCGTGTGCCTGCTGTTTTGCCTTGCGCTCTCGACGGGTGCGTCGGCGCGCGAGGCTCGCGACCGCACCCAGGTCGGTGGCAATATCATCGTCGGCCCTGGCGAAGAAGTCGGCGACGCGACTTGCTTTGGCTGCAGTATCCGAATCCGAGGACATGTTTCCAGCGATGCAACTGCATTCGGCGGCAGCATTATTGTGGAGGATCAGGGCCGAGTCGACGGGGATGTCACCGCATTCGCCGGCGGCGTCCGGATTGGCAACCAAGGGAGCGTCAAGGGCGACGTGACCGTGTTCGGTGGCCGAATTCAGCGCGATCCCGCGGCCACGGTTGGCGGCGATGTAACCACCATGGGCGGCCCGGGCTGGATCGTTTTAATTCTTGGCGCGCCGCTTTTCTTCTTCGGGCTTTTCGTGGCGCTCGTGGTCTGGATCGTCCGACGGTTGCTGCGGCCGACGGTGCCGGTCACGGCTTAAAGAGGTACGTCGCGTCACATTCGGAGGGCGGGTTACCATCTTCTCGTCCCGAAGGTTTTCCGCACGCCAACCGTCATGTAACGGCCCCACGGGCCGTTGTTGCCGAGGTCGGCTGAGCCCAGGTTCGTGTTGCGGGCGCCCAGGCGGTCGAACAGGAAATGCTGGGTCACGCGGAATTCGAATCCTTTGTTGAGATAGATGCCGACTCCCCAGGAATGCTCGATGCCAATCGCATCCGGCGACCAGGTGTAGAGCGTCCGAGGAAGGGTTTTGCCGAACAGAAATGTAGGCGCTCCGTACACCATGAAGCGGCGCAGCGGGCCCCGGCCAAAGGGACGGACCTCCAGAATCCCTGAGAGCATATAACGCGCGAACAGACTGCAGCGGTCCTGCAGTCCGCCATTCGCCGCCACGTCGCCGGAACAGAGATTGGGATCGATCTCGTTGTGCGGCGGCGCCAGGTCGAGCTGCGCCCAGCCCCAGAACATATCGTGCGGGAAAAACATCCGGTCGCCGGGGTCGGCATCGTACCGATTGGGCTGCGAGCTGGCGCTTTGCGTAGCCTTGTCCTGTGAATCGAGGGACGAATTGAGGGGCGAATTCAAAGATGAAGACGCCTGTGCTCCCGCCAACGAGATCAATGCCGGAACCGCCAACAACCACGCCCACCGTTTCATTATGCCTCCCAGATTCCTGGTTTTCAGATGAGTGATTTCGGACTCAGGCCAGCCTGCATCCCGAGACTCGGAGGTCAGAGTTCGGAGGTAGGATCGGCGAAAGTTCGGTCGAGCAGAGCGCAACATTGTAACCCGAGGCACGAGGACAGCAGGTTCCCTTGGGAGGCCCCGGGCAAGCTCTCGCCGGCCGACAGCTCGGAATGAGAAGAGAATGGGCGGATGGTCTGCATGCCCTTGGACTCAGGCCCTGGGCTCCTTCCAGAATTCATATCCCCTGTCCGACTTATTCCATTCATAGTACGTTCACATTAGTGCAAATCTGGCTAAACCACGCCAAAACAGCGGAATGCGAGTTTGGTGCGCGGATTGCACAATGACTGGTGTACAGCAAAATCCAGGACCCTATGCCCCAAGAGATTTCCGTCTCGTACCAGGCGATTAAGAGCAAGGTTTACCGGTTAATTGATTCGCTCGTGGTGGGGGAAAAGAGCGAAGCCGAGGTGCAGGAGTCGATCCGGCGCTGGTGGGCCCTGATTCATCCCTCTGACCGGCCGATCGCTCAGAAATATCTATTGATGGTGCTGGGGCGCTCCGCCTCGGCCTTGGATTCCATGGGAGACGCGTTTCTTTCCGTCAGCAGCTGTGAAGTTCCCCGGCTGCAAATCGCCGAAGTCGTGCTTCCCGGCAAACGCATGCGGCTGCTGGAGCGGATGATGAAAGAAAGCTCCGTCCGAACCGCCGTCTAACCATCAGCGTTTACGTCAACCACGCTCCGAGACATAGATTTTACATTTCCCCGGTTGCGTTTCGCGCCGTCCCACCCGTATCTTCAATTCATCCACGCATCCGCCAAAATACTGCAGAAAAATTCGCAACCTAGGAGCCAGGAATGAGACCGTCGTCTGTCGTTCAGACCAACGAACAATCGAAAAAGCCGAGCAAACTCGGAATCTTTGTTACCTTCGGAGTACTACTGATCATGGCCACATCGCTGTTTGCAGGCTCAGGGGTCTATGGCTTCACGCTCAACTCCATCGACGGCAAACCCGCGCCGCTGGCCGACTACAAGGGCAAGGTTGTTCTGCTGGTCAACGTGGCCAGCCAGTGCGGCTACACTCCGCAATACAGCGGGCTGGAAGCCACCTACGAAAAATATAAAGATCAGGGATTCGTCATCCTCGGCTTCCCCGCCAACAATTTCGGTGCGCAGGAGCCCGGAACGAACGAAGAAATCAAGACCTTCTGTACCCGCAAATACAGCGTGACCTTCCCCATGTACTCGAAGATTTCGGTGAAGGGTGCGGATCAGGCTCCGCTGTACGCCTATCTCACCAAAGAAACCGGACCGGGCATCACCGGTGAAATCAAATGGAACTTCACCAAGTTCCTGGTGGATCGCGACGGCAAAGTCGTGCAGCGGTTCGAACCCGCCGTGACGCCGGATTCGAAGGAAGTGACGGCGGCGATCGAGAAGCAGTTGAAGTAGCAAGAGAACGCCAAAGCCCTAGAGTCGTCCTTTCCAGTACGATGGTCGCCTGTGCCCGTGGGCAACTGCGAGCACCTCTATGACATTCTCCTTTTCCCGATAGATCAGTGCGAAAGGAAAGCGTTGTACTACGAATCTGCGAGTCGCATGCTGACCTTTGGGCCAGCGATCCGGAGACTGGATTATCAACTCCAACGCTCGATCCACCTCGGCCATAAAATTAGCGGCCGCAGGTTCACTTCGTTCCAAATACCAGGCTATTGCAGATTTCAGTTCTTCCAAGGCTGCGGCGTGAATCTCAAGCGGCTTAACGGCCATTGAGCATGGCTGCTATTTGGCGGCGCGCTTCCGGCCATGGAATGGTCTTTGCGCTGCCGGAGTCCAGTTCCCGAATCCGCCGCGCGATTTCAAGGTTCCATTCTTCTTCGGCGTTAGCGTCAACGTGGTCGTCGAGGCTTTCCAGCAGCGAGCCGGCTAGCGCTGCGCGCGCCTCAGGCGGAAGCGAGAGTGCCTTTTCGAGCAATTCGGAGACTTCGCGGGTCATTCTTGCTATTTTACTCTCAAATGTCGTAGTACAGCGCAAACTCATACGGATGCGGCCGCTGGCGTATCGCATCCACTTCTTTCGAGCGCTTGTAATCCACGTAAGTGCGCAGTAACTCCTCAGTGAATACATCGCCTTTGAGTAAGAAGGCATGGTCGCGCTGCAGGGCGTCGAGGGCGTCTTCGAGCGAGCCGGGCATCGACGGGATGTTCGACAACTCTTCGGGGTCCAGTTCGTAGATGTCGCGGTCGAGCGGCATGCCGGGGTCCATTTTGTTTTCGATGCCGTCCAGGCCCGCCATCAGCATGGCCGCGAACGCCAGATAGGGATTGCAACTCGGATCCGGCGGACGGAACTCGACTCGCTTCGCCTTGGGTGCGGCCGAATACATGGGAATCCGGCAAGCCGCCGAGCGATTGCGCCGCGAGTAGGCGAGATTCACCGGAGCCTCGAACCCCGGTACGAGGCGCTTGTAGGAATTCGTGGTGGGCGCGATGATCGCCGAAAGCGCCGGGCCGTGGTTGATGAGCCCGCCGACGTACCACAGCGCAAGTTGCGACAATCCGGCGTAGCCGTCGCCGGCAAACAGCGGTTTGCCCGACTTCCACAGCGACTGGTGGGTGTGCATGCCGCTGCCGTTGTCGCCGAAGAGCGGCTTGGGCATGAACGTGACCGTTTTGCCCTGACGGTTGGCCACGTTTTTCACGATGTATTTGTAAAGCAGCATTTTGTCAGCGGAGCGCAGCAGCGAGTCGAACTTCAGGTCGATTTCGGTTTGACCTCCTGTTGCGACCTCGTGATGGTGGCACTCCACGTCGATGCCGCAGCTCTGCATGGTTAACGCCATTTCGGAGCGCAGATCCTGATAATGGTCGGTGGGCGGCACCGGGAAATAGCCTTCCCGGTAGCGAGGACGGTAGCCCAGATTGTTCGCTTCCCTGCCCGAATTCCAGCGGCCTTCTTCGGCGTCAATGTAGTAAAAGCCGTACTGCTCGCGCTGGTCGAAGCGGACGTTATCGAAAATAAAAAACTCGGCTTCGGCGCCGAAATAGGCTGTATCAGCGATGCCGGTTGCAGCCAGATGCAGCTCGGCTTTTCTCGCGATGTAGCGCGGATCGCGGTCATAGCGCTGCTTGGTCACGGGATCGACCACATCGCACACCAGCACGAGAGTTGGCACTTCGGTAAACGGATCGAGCAGATGAGAAGTGGCGTCCGGCTTGAGCAGCATGTCGCTCTCGTGGATGCCGGCCCATCCCCGGATCGACGAGCCGTCAATGCCGAAGCCTTCCTCGAATGACGCCTCTGTCAGTTGCTCGATGGGATACGAGATGTGATGCCAGAGCCCGGGAATGTCGGTGAAGCGAAGGTCGAGAATCTTCGCGTCGTGCTGGCGCGCGAAGTCGAGAACCGTCTTCGCGTTAGTCTGGCCATCAGCCATGAACACACCTTGCCGGGAAGTGATTCCCTTTCGAGATCGGGCGAACGTTTGCGGAGAATCCTGCAGCGGGCCGGCTGCTACAATCGGTCGCGTTGTGCGGAACGTTGCGCGAAACCACGAGAGTCTAAAGCCAGTTTCGGGTGCTGGCAATTCGATTGTTTTTATAGCGGGGATAACGGGACTTTATACTGAAAGCTGTCAGCTATCAGCTCTCAGCTTTCAGCTAAACCCTGGCGGATTGCTAGATATCCAAGGCGAACCGCCTTAGCTGACAGCTGAGAGCTGACAGCTGAAAGCTTTTCTATGGACTTCGACCAGCTCGAAACCTTTCTCGAAGTGGCCCGACACGCCTCGTTTTCGCGAGCGGCGGAGAAGCGATTCCGCACCCAGCCCGCGATCTCGTCGCAGATTCGTGGCATCGAGGAAGAGGTCGGCGCCAAGCTGTTCGACCGTTCCGGTGGCAAAGTTTCGCTCACCGCTGCAGGAAAGGCGTTTCAGAAATATGTAGAAGAAACGCTCGACGCCCGCAAAAGTATGATGGTGGCGATCGCCGAGATGGAGCGCGTCCCTCGGGGCGAAATTATCGTCGGTGCGAACGAGGGCACGTGCCTGCACATCCTGCCCTACGTGTTTGCCGACTTCAAGAAGCAGTATCCTGACGTTTCGGTCAACATCAAGCGCGCCGACTACGGCAAAATCCTCGAGTCGATCATCGACAACTCGGTCGACTTCGGCGTCATCTCTCTTCCTGTGACCGACCCGCGCCTGACTGTCGTGCTCATCCACCGCGACGAACTGATCCTCATTGCGCCGCCGCAGCATCCGCTGGGGAAGATGAAGTCCGCGATGATTTCTGACGTGGCCAAGTTTCCCCTGGTCGTCCCTAAGGCTGGACACACGCGCGATGCCATCGAGCAACTGTTCCATGAGAGGCGACTGAAGCCGAACTTCACCATGGAACTCGATTCCAGCGAACTGCTGAAGCGGTTCGTGGCCGCCGATGTGGGCATCGGATTCATCGCCCGCTCCAACGTCGAGGAGGATGTGCGCGCCAAGGTGCTGGCGGCGATTCCCATGGCCGACGCTCAGGTCCGCCGCGATCTGGCGCTGGTCTTCCGCAAGGACAAAGCTCTGAGCCGCGCCGCGCTGGCCTTCATCGATATCGCGGTGAAGCACAAATCCACCGAAGAATTGGCGGACATTCCAAGTCGATGAGCAAGCAATGACCAGGGCGACCTCAAAGCTTCTGCTCCCGCTCTGTATGCTTGTCACCGGAGCCTGCCTGCCCGCGAGCGCCCAACTCTCTTCCCAGAAGCCGCCGGCGCAACTGGCGCCTTCTGCGCAGAAGTTGATTGCGATCAAGGTCACCGGCAGCAAGCGCTTCCCCGAGGACGCCATCGCGGCCGCGACCGGACTGCAAATGGGCACCCCCGTCAACGATGATGACTTCAAGAAGGCCGCTCGCCGCCTTGGCGATACCGGAGTCTTCACCGAGATCGGTTACACCTTCTCCTATTCCTCCGCGGGAACCAAGCTCGAACTGCACGTCATCGACGCCACCAAGTTTGTCCCCGTGCATTTTGAGGACTTCGTCTGGTTCACCGACGACGAACTTCGCAAGCGCGTAAAGGAGTTCGCCCCGCTGTTCGATGGAGAAGTGCCCTTGTTCGGCCGCATGGCCGATCAGGTTTCCGACGTTCTGCAGGCCATGCTGGTCGAGAATTCGATCCCCGGACACGTCGAGTATCAGCGAACCGGCAAAGCGGACGGTCCCATCGAATCGATCAATTACCATGTGACCGACGTTCTCATCCAGGTTCGCAAGATCGAATTCACCGGCGCAGGCGAAGCCGAACTTCCCGCGCTCGAAGCGGCCGGCGAGCGACTCCCTGACCGCGAATACTCCCGCGCCCGCCTGGCGCAGCTCGTCCAGAAACAGCTTCTTCCGGTGTATTACGCGCGAGGATATCTCAAGGCGCAATTCGGCGAGCCGCAACCAAAAGTGGTGAAACTGCCGGCTGCCGAAAACGAGGATGGACCCCGCAACCAGACCGTCGTCGATATCTTTTTCGCCGTAACTCCGGGCCAGCAGTACAAGCTGAAAAGCGTGGACTGGTCGGGCAATCACGAGTTCCCTTCCGACACTTTGCAGAAGATGGTGCGCGCCGAGCCCGGCCGGCCGGCCAATACCATCCGCATCGGCGACAACCTCAAGGACATCCAGAAGCTCTACGGATCGCACGGCTTCGTCACCTGCGCCATCAAAGCCGACGCCGAATTTGACGACGCTGCCGGAACCGTGGCGATGCATCTGGGGGTGAATGAAGGCTTCGCCTATCACATGGGAGAGCTGGAATTCCGCGGCCTCGACAACAGTCTGACCGCAAAACTCCGTAATGCCTGGAAGCTCCGCCCGGGCGATGTCTATGACTCGACCTATCTGAGCGAATATCTGCCCGCAGCTCTGAAGCTCCTCCCCGCCACCCTTGACTGGGATGTCGCACCGCACGTGACCGCCAATGTGCGCGACAAGTCGGTCGACGTCGATCTCATCTACTCGGTGAAAGCGCCGAAATAGTGCGACGACTCACGCGGGGCGATCAGTCCTTGTCGGCTGGTCGAGGCAGCTTGTCCGGTTTTCGGAACAAATTCACCCGCGGTTTCCGGGGCCACCACTCTCCCGGTACTATTCCACGTATTTCCCGAAAGGATTGTTTGCGACCACCGGGGCAGTTGGGAAATCAAAATGTTTTGATACACTGGCCCGCAAGCCTAAGGAGCTTTGCAAGCGACTTGGAGCACCTGGTTACCGATCTGAAGGAGAGCTGGATGAACCGTAGCTGGCGGCGTTCGATCTTCACGGTGGCTTTGACAGCGGCGGTGATGGTTTCGGCGATTCAGTTTGGTTCCAGACCGGCCTTGGCGGCCGGCAAACAAACCCTGACCGGCGAAGTGGGCGATGCCATGTGCGGCGTCAAGCACATGGAGGGCGAAGGCACACCCGCGCAATGCACGCGCACCTGTGTCTCGCACGGCTCGAAATACGCGCTGGTCGTGGGCGATAAGATCTACGTTCTGAATACCGGCGACAAGGCGGTGCTTGCGGTGCTCGAACAACAGGCGGGTAAGAAAGCTACCGTCACCGGCACGGTGGATGGTACAAACATCGACGTGAGCAAGGTGGTCGCCGCCAAGTGACGCGCCCGCATCGCGAGCGGCCAGAATTGAGATTAAAGGTTTGCCCGGGCCCTCCCCCTAATGTTATCCGGGCATAAGGCGGGGAAGCGCGCCAGCGCCTCCCCGCATTTTTTTTTCGTCTGAGCTGCAAATTCACATTTCCTTTACATAGCATTGTGTTAGATTGTGCATTCTCAACAACTTAATTTTCTTTTTGGAGGATCAACGAATTGGGCAAAGACATGGTTCCCAAGCGGATTTTCTTTACCAAGGGAGTCGGCAGACACCGCGAGCGCCTGACCTCGTTCGAGTTGGCGTTGCGTGACGCCGGCATCGCCGCCCAGAACCTGGTACGTGTTTCCTCGATCTTTCCGCCCAACTGCAAACTTCTCGCCCGCAAAGAGGGCGTGAAGTACCTGCATCCCGGTGAAGTCGTTTTTGCCGTGGTCGCCGAGAACACCACCCGCGAACCGCACCGGCTACTGGCTTCGTCCATTGGCGTGGCCATCCCCGCCGACAAGAACACCTACGGCTACTTGAGCGAGCACCACTCCTTCGGTGAGACCGAAGACGCCGCCGGAGAGTACGCCGAGGAACTCGCCGCCGAAATGCTGGCCACTACCCTCAACGTGGAATTCGATCCCGACCGCTCTTGGGACGAGAAGAAACAGATCTACCGCCTGTCCAACAAAATCGTCCGCACGGCCAATGTCACCCAGTCCGCCGTAGGCGACAAGCGCGCGCTCTGGACCACCGTGATCGCCTCCGCCGTCTTGATCTTCGACTGAGACGCGAAAACGCTGCCATCGGCACGGAAAGGGATGCCCCAGGCTTCCGCGTTCTTGGCGAATGGGTGGGTTAGCACTGTTGCCTGCCCCCACTAGGTTCCACCCCTGCTCACCTCTGATCACGGTCTGCGTCCAACCTTTATCTATAATGGATTCCGAGACGAAATATGCTGGTACGAACGGTTTCGCGCTTTCGGCTAGGACTCGCCTAAGCAACTGAATCCAATACAATTAAATGAATCTGATGGGTCGAAATCCCCATCTTATGGGGTAGAACTTTAGTAATCATCCATCTAAGCCGAATGTAACACTTCGTTAACAGGAATGAGCTAAGATTGAAGTGGTAGAAAAGACACAAATCAAGGAGTTCGTAGCAGTGGATATCGAAACACGCCGGAAGAAGCAACAGACTATGATGGTGCAGTTGGTGGAGCGCAAGGTGCGCACCCGGGCCAAGCAGTTGTACGAAACTCGCGGCCAGCAGGACGGCCAGGAGCTACAGGATTGGTTTCAGGCTGAGTCGGAAGTGCTGGATAAGAATGCTGTTGCTCCGCTCTATCGCAGGCTCAGAACCGAAACTCAAGAGATTCAAGAGAATGCCAGCCAGGCCAACACCTCCGCTCAAGATCCAACCACTTGCGAGAGCAACGCCTAAGAAAACCAACTGACCCCACCCATGTTGCTCTGCGATCTCGGCGGCCTTTCTCCGCGTTCTCAGCGATCAAAAGCTTCTGGCCGTTGTATTTCTACCTCCGTTTCGCCAGTTCCCTTTTTCCCTTTTTCGCGCCTTTTTTGGCCTTGTCCAAGCGCTCAATCACTGCCGCCACAATGATCGGCAGTCCCACCGTCGCGTCCACGAAAACTTCGCCAAACTTCCCGCCTTCTGACGGAGGCACGAATTTACCCCACGAGATCGCTTCACTGTACGGACTCCCCGACAACCCGCCCCAGTACACAGGCTCAGGACAAATCCTCAGCCCGTAGTGGTAACGCTTCAACGGCAAGTTCTCTCCCAGCCGCCTGTGCCGCAGTTCGATGAACGGCCCAAACTGCTGCGACCAGTTGCGTGGCACGCCGCCGCCGATGGTGAAGATTCCCAGTTTCTTCTGACGCAGCAAAGTCGCCGCGAAATGCTCCAGATCTTCGAACGGATCGAACCTGATTTTGTGCCTTCCCGTCGATTCGCGCAGCCGGTTGTTCAGCGCCGTGTCGAGCCCGAGTTCCGAATCGCTGAAGGCCGGCACAAACACAGGGACGCCCTGTTCGTACGCCGACTTCAGAATTCCGCGCTGCCCCTGGTCCCGCTTGGCCAAAAACTCGCCGATGGCGTGGTTCAGCTTGTAGGAGCACATCACCTCGTTGTGGTCCCACGATTCCAGCACCGCCGACATGACTTCCTCGACGTCGTCGAGATTCTGCTCCGGCTCCAGCGTGTCGTAGACGCGGTTGTAACCCTGCTCGTAAAGTTCCTCGTCGGAAACCTCAGGGTTGGCGCGGAAGTGCGCCCGCCCCGTGGCCTCGACTAATCCGTGCGCCATGAGCGCGCCAGTCGAGACAATCGCATTCACAATACCGCGGTCAATCAGCTCGGTAACGATCAGCCCCTGCTTGGCCACGGTCATCGCGCCGGCCAGGGTCATCACAATGAAGGCATCTTCGTCGAGCGCCATGGCTTCGAGCACGTCGGCGGCCTCGCCCAGCTGGCGTCCGGTGAAGGCGGTCTTCGCCATCGCCCGCACCAGCCCATCGATCGAATGCACCTTGCCGAGGTCAAGCGGCTCCAGAGGAATCAGCCGGTCCGCGATGGGATTATGCAGCTGACGGTCTTTGCCTTCACCGCCCGCGCCCGCCGCGTGGGCATGATTCTTCTGCGTAGGATCGTCGTGCTTATGATTCTTCGAATTGCCATGATTGCCGTGTTTCAACGCAAGCCTCCCAGGCCGAATCCGTTTCTTCCCGACAAGATACTCTACAGGAACCGACGAGACATGTGGAGTCAGCCGCCCCTTCGACCGAGCTCAGGGCAGGCTCTCGGATGTCCTTTGAACGCAGCTCGAAGAGTTTTTCTCAGACACTCGTTTAAACTCTCACCATGCCCGGCAAACGCGCCTTCGAAGAACAAATCGCCGCCCTGGACGCACTGCGCCACGGCCCGGAGGAAGCCAGGGTCGAGCCCCTGCGCAAGGCGCTCGGACATCGCAATAATTTCATCGTCGCCAAAGCCGCCGACCTGATTCGCGAATTCGTCCGCGAACCCGGCCTAGCCGCTCTGACTCCGGAGTTGCTCACGGCCTTCGACCGCTTCTTCGATGATCCGGTAAAGAACGACCCGCAATGCTGGGCCAAGAACGCCATCAGCCGCACCCTCGCTGCCATGGAACTGCAGGATGAAACCGTTTTTCTGCGCGGCATGCACCACATCCAAATGGAACCGGTTTGGGGAGGGCAGTCCGATACCGCCGGAACTCTGCGCGCCACCTGCGCCCTGGCGCTGGTGCAGTGCCGCAGTCTGACCGAACGGGATCTGCTGGCGCACCTGGTCGAATTGCTGGCCGACAAAGATAAAACCGTGCGAGTCGAGGTGGTTCGCGCCATCGAACAGATTGGCTCGACGTCGGCGAGTCTGCTGCTCCGTCTGCGCGCCGTTTTGGGTGCAGACGAACCGGAAGTGCTCGGCGCCTGTTATAGCGGGATTCTGCGCATCGAGGGCGCGAGTGCAATCCCGTGGGTTCGCCGTTTCCTGGTTGCCGCCGATGACAACGCCGCCGAAGCCGCCCTGGCGATTGCCGGAACTCATTCACCCCAGGCCTTCGATGTCTTGCGGAAAACGTTCCTGACGGCGCACGATCCCTGGTGGCGTTCGGTTTTGCTATCGGCCATCGCACTCACGAGACAGGATGCCGCGCTGGAGTTTCTGCTCGAGCTGGTTCGCGCGGAATCGCTCGAAGCCGAGGCCGCAATCGAAGTGGTTCTCCGCACCATGCCTTCGAAAGAAGTAACCGAGCGTCTCGAAAAGTTGGTGGCCGGCAACCCGCGCCTGGTGAGGGCCCTTGCCAAAGTGCGGAAGGCATCGTCCTGATTCGCAAGTTGTCGCCGGATTGAGATACGAAAAAAGCCCGGACCTTTGCGGTCCGGGCTCGTTTCGTCGCCGGTTGCCGAAGCAGCCGGCCCCTAAGCATTCATCCGACTACTGCAAGACCTCGAGAGTGACCGTAGTGGTATGGGTCACACCCGCGCCCTTGGCCGTGATCGTGATGGTGTGGGTTCCCGTCCTGGAGTTTCTACCCACCTTGACGGTCATGGTTGAAGTGCCTGATCCCGGCGCTGCTATGGAGCTGGGGCTGAAGGTCACGGTCTGGGCGCTTCCCTGTCCCGAAGCCGTCAAGGCAATCGCCGAGTCGAAGCCGCCAGAAATGGTAGTGGTGATGGTGGACGTGCCGGAGCTGCCTCTGGCCACGCTGATCGATGTGGGCGATGCGCTGATGGTGAAGTTGGCACTTGTCCCGGTCACGGTGAGAGAAACCGTGGTGGTTTCGGTAGTGCTCCCCGAAGTTCCAGTCACGGTAATGCTGTAGGTGCCGGCGGCCGTGGTTGAGGCCACGGTCATGGTCATGGTCGAAGTTCCAGCCCCGGTGATTGAGGTTGGGCTGAAGCCTACGGTCACGCCCGTGGGCTGGCCAGTCGCAGACAACGTGATGGCCGAGTTAAAGCCGTCCGTCACTGTGCTGGTGATGGTGGAGGTTCCCGAGCTGCCCTGCGCCACCGAGACCGAAGCGGGCGAGGCGGACAGGGTGAAGCCGGGAGTCGACGAGCTTCCGGCCAGCGCAGTGATCAGGCCGGACCCGTTTGGACTGCCCCAGCCGGTCGCCAAATCGTATCCCACGGTTGCTGAATAGCCGTTGCTTCCGCTGGTGATGTCGTGGAAATCGGTGTCATAGCTCGAGCCCAACCCAATCGTATAAAGACTCGGATTGATGAAGCCGACCGTGGGATTGCCGTTGGCAACCGCCTGTTGATTGACCAGAGCCAGGTAGCCCGCCCACATGGGCGCGGCAAAACTGGTCCCACCATAATTGTTGGCAGTGCAGGTGGTTTGGTCTGCGCAGACGTAGAAGGTGAAATTCGCGTTGGCCGAAACGTCGGGGCCATTGCGATAGGTTTTCGAACAGCTGGAGCAGCCGGCAGCCGCATTCGTCTGCCAGGAAGGAATCGCATAGTTGTCCGGCGAAATGCCGCCACCCCCGTCGACCCAGGCGGTTTCCGAACTCCAGGGGCCGGCCGCGCTGCTGGTGTCTAAGTCCGTTCCGCCGACCGACGTGACATACACATCGTCCGCCGGGAAAATCTCGGAAGCCGTACCAGATGTGGTCCACTTACCACTGTCACCGGCAGCTTGAAACAAATTCTGACCTTGTGCCGCGAACTCCTGGAAATACGGGTTGTCAGTGTTAGGGTCCGCCGGGTACCACGTCCACGAAGAGCTCAATTGGGCATTCAGCGGGCTCGCCGTCGCCATGGAATTGAAAATGGCGGAGTCGGTAGAGCCTACGTACATCACCAGCCTCGACAGTCCCGGAGCCATGCCGATTGCCTGAGTCATGTCCAGGGTCTGCTCGGTGTCGTCACAGACGGGATAGGTGCAGCTGGTGCTGGTCCCGTCGGTGGACTTGAGGGTGATCGGGACATTGTTGGTTTCATGTGCGTTGGTGAAGTATGTGGTCAAGTCGGTCAGATCGGTGCCGTAGTATTCCAGTAGTCCGAGCGACTGGCCGCTGCCGGTGAGGGTTCCACCGTAGTACGCCGCCCTCATGTCGCTGCCTAAGAACGAGGCCGAGGGTCCGGAGCCGGTGGTGGCATTCGGCCTCCCGTTCTGATCTCGATGCATGGCGGGACGCGGGATCGAATAGTTGTCCAGGCCCGCGATGTGCCACAGCTGGACCGCCAGGTCCGGCGTGGGCTCCCGGTCAGGGGCGTAGAAGGTTCGGTTTTCCGTGGGATGCTGGTAGACGCCCATTGTGAGATGTAAGGCTTCCTCGATGTTTGAAACCGATCCCCGGACGTCCAGGTTCATGCGATTGCGGGACGTGCCCACCACCGTCAGGCCGTGCGCCTTGGCGAAGCCAATCACGGCGTCATAATCTTCCTGGCTGGGACCAAACCTCGCGGTGAACTCCTCGACGGTGAGGAAGTGGCGATAAGAAGCGCTGGAAGGATCGTAGAGTTCGTTTAAGAAGCTGTCTAACGCATCCGGGCTGCGGAGCGGAAGAACCAGGACCAGGCGCATGGACTGGGTTGCGGGGAGGCGGCCGACGGTCGGCGCCTGCCCACTGAGAACCGCTTCACGCACGTGGCGCGTCAACGGACGCTGTGACTGCGCCTGGCAAACGACACTTGCGATCGACACCAGGGCGACGATGGTTAGCAAAGATGTAGTGAATTTTCGAATCATTGTTTTCCTCTCCTAGGGAGAACCTGCCTTCTGTGTTTTGCTGAGGAAGTGGCACGTTGATTCAAAAAGCGGGAGCGATTGTAGCGCATCCTGGCTGCTGGTGCGCTGTGGAAGAAGGTTTTGTCCGGATAACGGAACAGAAGGGGGAATCCGCACCGGGGCAAGCGTAGGTCCGGGCTCGGGCGCGGATGCTATATTGTTCGCGGAGGTCGAAAACCGCGTGCCCCCTGAGAAATTTCGCGTGGCGTTGATGCAGATGTCGTGCGGCCCGGAGCCGGAGCAGAATCTCGAGAAGGCGATCAGCCGCATTCCCGACGCGGTCGGACGCGGCGCGCAGGTGGTCTGCCTGCCCGAACTGTTTCAGACGCAATACTTCTGCCAGCGCGAAGATCATTCCCTGTTCGATTTGGCCGAACCGATTCCCGGCCCGACTTCCGAGAGGCTGGCTGCCTCCGCGCGAAACAACGCCGTGGTACTGATCGCGTCGTTGTTTGAAAAGCGCGCCGCCGGCGTCTACCACAACACCGCAGCGATCTTCGACAGCGACGGCTCTTTGCGTGGCCTCTACCGCAAAATGCACATCCCCGACGATCCGCTCTACTACGAAAAGTTTTACTTCACTCCCGGCGACCTCGGATTTCGCGCCCTCGACACCAGCGCCGGACGCCTGGGCACGCTGGTCTGCTGGGACCAGTGGTATCCCGAGGGCGCGCGTTTGACGGCCTTGCAGGGAGCAACCATTCTTTTTTATCCCACCGCGATTGGCTGGCATCCCGCGGAGAAGGCTGAGTTCGGCGTGGCCCAGCACGACGCCTGGCGCACCATCCAGCGGGCACATGCCATCGCCAACGGCGTTTATGTGGCCGTGGTGAATCGCGTTGGATTCGAAACCGGAAATATCCGCGGAAAATCCGCGCCCGGGCAGGGACTCGAATTCTGGGGCGGATCATTTTTCTGCGATCCCTTCGGCCGCGTGCTCGCGGAAGCGTCGCACGACCGCGAAGAAATCCTGATCGGCGACGTCGACCTGAAAGCGCTCGAAGACATCCGCCGCAACTGGCCGTTCCTGCGCGACCGCCGCATCGACGCTTACGCACCAATTACCAACCGCCTCATCGACTAGGACCGAGAATTCCCTGTGGCCAAAGCATTGCGCAAACCTTCAAGTAAGACTTTAAACAGCGCGTCACCGCTTCCCGCTGCGCTCGGCTACCGCATGCCCGCAGAGTGGGAGCCGCACGCCGCGACCTGGCTCGCCTGGCCTCACTACCACGACGACTGGCCTGGAAAATTTGAGCCGATCCCGTGGGTTTACGCCGAGATTATTCGCAATCTGGCCAAGCATGAGCGGGTCGAACTGATCGTCAACAACGCCACTGCTGCCAGACAAGCCCGCAAAGTTCTCGAGCGAGCCGAGGCGTTGTCCGCAAATATCCGCTTCCATCGCTGGCCGACCAACCGCGTCTGGCTGCGCGACTCCGGTTGCATCTTTCTCGCGCCGCAGCCGGGCTTCGCCCGGCCGGACAGCCGGGGGCGGCTGTCCCCACATGAAGACCGGGAAGGGCACGAGTTTACTCGTGCCGATAAAGCCAGGAAACGGAACGGGGCTTCAGCCCCTCAGGGCGGCCCATTCGCCCTCAAGTTCCGCTTTAATGCCTGGGCGAAATATTCCAACTGGCGGTTCGACGAAAAAATCGGCAGCCTGATGGCGAACGTTAAAAGCCCCACTCTAGCCGCAAAGAACGCGGCTAGAATCGGCCACCCGCTTCGCGAGATTCATCCGGTTTCGGGCGGGAAGCGCATCGTGCTCGAAGGCGGTTCGATCGACGTCAACGGACTGGGCACGATCATCACCACCGAAGAATGCCTGCTCAGCAAGGTGCAGGAGCGCAATCCGCACATGGCGCGCGTCCACTACGAAAAAGCTTTCACCGACTACCTCGGCGCGCCGCACACTATCTGGCTGGGACGCGGCATTTTCGGCGATGACACTCACGGCCACGTCGACGATCTCACCCGCTTCGTTTCGCGAGACACCGTCGTCACCATGGTTGAGCCCGATTCGAAAGACATCAACCATGGGCCCCTGCGCGCCAACCTGCGCCGCCTGCAAGCCTCCCGCGACCAGAACGGCAAACAATTGACCGTAGTCGAACTGCCCATGCCGCAGCCCGTGGTCTTCGAGGGGCGTCGCCTTCCGGCCAGCTACGCCAATTTCTACATCGCTAACGGAGTCGTGCTGGCGCCGGTCTTTAATCGTCCCAACGACCGCATCGCGCTGAACACACTGGCTCAGCTATTCCCAAGTCGCGAGATTGTGCCCATCTATTCGGGAGACTTCATCTGGGGCCTGGGCGCGATGCACTGCATGACGCAGCAACAGCCGGAGTGAGCTGTCAGCTATCAGCTGTCAGCTGTCAGCTAAACCCTGACTGAGTGCGTGGATTTTGTTTCTCAGAGAGATGAAGTCCGGCCAGCGCTTCGGGTTTTGCTTTTACTGACAGCTGAGAGCTGACAGCTGATAGCTTGTTTCTAATGTCTGAAATGTCCACAAGTCGCCTCGAAGCCTTCAGCGACGGCGTGATCGCCATCATCATTACGATCATGGTGCTGGAGCTGCGCGCGCCCGCGCAGCCCACATTCGCGGCGCTGGTGAAAGTCGCGCCGGTGTTTCTCAGCTACGCACTGAGCTTTCTGGTGGCCGCCATCATGTGGGTCAACCACCATCATCTGGTGCATGCTGTGCGTTCGGTAACGGCGCGGCTGCTGTGGTCGAACCTCTACCTGCTGTTCTGGATGTCGCTGGTACCTTTCGTCACCGACTTCATGGGGAAGAACTACCGCGAGCCCATGGCAGTCGCGCTCTACGGCCTCGATCTGTTCATGTGCTCGACCGGATATTATTTTCTGCGCCTGGAATTGATTCGCCAGAGCGGCCACGACACAGCCATGCGGGAGCACCACGAACGCATCAACCACAAGGGAGCCTTCGCCTCCGGGCTGTATTTGCTGTCGGTTCCGCTGGCCTATGCTTCGGTGTACGGTTCGTTCTTCATCTTTGTGCTGATTCCCGCAATGTATTTTCTGCCGGAGAAGATGCTGCCGAAACCGGAATAGATGAACCGGGACCCGGCGGCCAATAGAAACTCCCAGAAGCCTGAATTTCTCCTTCCATTTTTTGGCGGTGGCGCTATGATGCGCAAGAAGGGAGCCAACAATTTGTCTACTCTCAACGTGAACATTCCGAGGTTCTATTGCCTGCTGCGCCGCGAGTTCCTCTACGACGATCTCGCCCACAAAGGAGAATTCCTCAAGGTCTGCGTCTTTGGCGCTGCTTCGATCCATGGCAGGGCGCTGGGCTTCCATGTCCTCACCGAAAACGGAGCGGTCATGTGGCGACTTCCGCTGCATGCCTTCTGTCACAAGGCGGAAGCCCCATTGATGCCGCTGGACTGGCTCCAGTTTTGGGATTGCTTCAGCTACGAGATGAGCTGCACCAGCTTCGAGCGACTGGCCGACGCTCGCGTCCGCGTCCAACTGAAAGACCGTTCCTGGGAGGGGGGGCAGTACATGTTCACGCTCGACTGGTACGGACACGAGGACGCCGAGGAGGCCGGGGACGGTGGCCACAAATGCGCCCATGTCATCGCCCTCGATAACGGCAATTTCGCGGCGCAGCCCAACAACCGCATTCAGTGGTTCTGCCCGGCCTTCGTCACTCCCTTTCAGGAGAAGCCCGACTACGTCACCAATACCCGGGTATGGAAGGTCGAGCGCGAGACCGAAACCAGTGATGGATTCTTCTACGACACGCCGGCCGTCACCGGACCGGCCCAAGTCTCGCTCTATGCCAAGGGGCTGCGCGTCGGCACGCCCGCCGAAGATGCAGTCAAGTTGAAAAAGTAATACTGCAGACCAGGAGAATCGTCTAGCGCTTATACTGCGTCGGCTCCGGGCCTTTTTCCAGCGTCTTGCGGTCCCAGATCCAGCCTTCGCGGGTGTAGCTGGCGAGTTCGAAGTCCTGGGTGAGTTCGAGGGCATCGACCGGGCAGGCGTCTTCGCAGAGGCCGCAGAACATGCAGCGGCTCAGGTCGTAGGTGAAGTCGGTGAGCTCCTTGCGGCGGGTGTGCTCGTTGCGCGCGCTCGAGACCACGATCAAATTTTCGGGGCAAGCCAGCGCGCACAGGTCGCAGGCAATGCACATGGTCTCGTCGGTGTCAGGATTCACGTTCAGGCGCGGCGCTCCGCGGTAACGCTCGGCCACCTGCGGCCGCTCCAGCGGGTACTGCTCGGTATAGATTTCCTTGGGATCCTGATAGCGGAAGGTCAGCTTCAGCCCCTGCAGCAGGTCGACGAGGAACACTTTGCGCAGCAAACTCGGCATGCCCATATCGCCGTTAGAATAACATTATCCGGCGAATGTCTAAAGGGCGGTCGATTTCCCCTCTGTGTTCCCCTGTGACCTCTGTGGTTCAAGGTTTTGCATCGGGAGTCGCCACGGAACTTTCCGAAGCCATCCTGCGTATCCACTCCCAGAGAGGATGTCAGATGTCATGAAGGCGTATTTCACCAATTTATCGACCAGAGCCTGGCTTCTGCTCGTCGTACCCGCGGTCGTGCTTGCCTACCCGGTGGCTGAAATCGTAGTACCGGCCGTGGTTCACGCGGTGGTACCGGAAGTTGTGCGCAGCGTGCTGCGGGTCATCTGAAGCGGATCAAAAGCTGATCCCTTCGTGCTCCGAAGCCGCTAGAATAAACCCGAGCGCCAAGTCCTCGTGCCTTCCCAAAAAACATCCGCAGCCGACAACCCCAAGACCAAAGACCCGGGACCGAAGACCGCCGACGAACCTCATCCCGACGAGCTTCACTCCGACGAGCTTTGGATGGAAGAAGCCCTGCGCTGCGCCCAGCGCGCGCTCGAAGCGGGAGAAGTCCCAGTGGGCGCAGTCGTAATCTGCAACGGCCAGATCGTAGGCCGGGGATGGAACCGCAACATCACCGACCACGACCCCACGGCCCACGCCGAAGTGATCGCGCTGCGCGAAGCCGGTGCAACCGTTGGTAACCATCGTCTGGAAGACTGCGCGCTGTATGTCACCATTGAACCGTGCGCGATGTGCGCCGGAGCTTTGGTGCATGCCCGCATCGAGCGCCTGGTCTACGGCGCAGACGACCCCAAGGCGGGCGCGGTGCGATCGGTGATGCAGGTGCTGAATCATCCGCAACTGAACCACCAGATCGAGGTTCGCCGCGGAGTGCTGGCCGGCCGCAGCGCGGAAGTGCTACAGACTTTCTTTAAGAACCGTCGTTAGCCGTTGGTCGTTACTCGTCGGTCGTTAGTCGTTAGCCAACTCTGCGAATCACTTCGCAGGTTCCCAGCCCTCGGGCAGCATATCGAAGGCCAGGGTGTCGCGGTAGGCGTACTGATTGCCTTCCAGTACTGCCACTGGAGTCAGCATATGCCAGATGCGATCATCGTCGAAGACGTAGCACTCACCCGTTTCGCGCATGGTGAAGCGATCCAGTTCGTGTTTGTCATTGTCGGTGATGATGACTTCGCCACCCTGAGCGCCGCAGCGGCCCACTAGATGCGTGGCGATATACTTTTCCCCGTCCTTATGTAAGCCCGGTGGACTCGTGTCGCACGGCCGGCCCGGCGTAGCCGTGAACCTTATGAGATGAAGGTTGACTAAATACTTCGTGCCCACTGCAGAAAGCGGCAGGTAATGAAGGTGATGAGCAATCATCTTGCGAACGCCTATGGAACCGGCGATCTCCGGGGGCAGCGGAGCATACTCTCGCGGCTGGCCGCCGATTGTCGTGTTGTACTTTTTCAGCTGCACGTAGGGCGTGATCTCTTCGCTCAACCAAACCTTTACGCCCCCCTCAATAATCTCGGCGCGCAAACGATTTAAGGAACGATATCTGTCGCCCCCATCGTAGTACTTGTCTCTTGGAATGGACCAAGCAGCGTGGGCTAAGGTTTCCAGCGTGCGAGCTACCTCTAAGTCAACTGGGAACGGCTGACGAGTAAACCCGCGCTCGACGAGGTCGTTCTGCGACTTGGCATTCGGTTCCCCCGGAATAAAGCTGTGTTGGCTAACGCTATGTTGACCCATGGTTCCACCTGACAAAGGCTTGAGGATTGCTCGACGCAGATTCCCCATCTTTTGCCGGCCGCTGATCGAGACACCACGCATCCACGCCGCAAATCCGTAGATCTATCGAGGGTTCTGCATCGAGCCATTATCGCAGCGGATTGCCCTTGCGCCCAGGGTTTGAGCCTCGCTATTGAAACATCCCCTATGCTCAAGGTTTTTTCCGGCGTGCCGAACTTACAGTTCTGACCGTATTGACGAGTGGCACTGAGAAGCCTAGTATGCAGCGCATCGAAACAGGCCCACAGCGACGAATCGGAACATACGGCTCGAAGGAGAAATTTATGATGAAGCGAAATCTGTCGCGTCATCCAACCTGCATGGATACAGCACGGTCTTACAGAGGTCTCTTCTTCGTTGTTGTCCTGGCTTTTTTCTTCGCGGGCGGCGCTTTGCCCGGTCAGTCGCAGATCTTCAAGCCGGCTCCGGTCCTTTACCAGTCTGGCGGATATCAGGCCCAGGCCATAGCAGTAGCCGACGTAAATAAAGACGGAAATCCAGACGTGATCGTCGCCAATTTTGGCACCCAGGACGGTGGTGTGGTCGGAGTGCTGTTCGGCAATGGGGACGGAACTCTTCAGACTGCCGCGACCTACAGCGTGAAATTTCCGGGAGCTGACGCAATAGCTGTCGGAGACTTAAATGGTGATGGCTGGCCCGACCTGGTGGTGGGCAGCAATGATGGCTCTGGCAATCCTTGTCTGAGCGTGCTGTTAAACAAAGGCGATGGAACTTTCGAGGCTGCCGTCGGCTATGAGGCTGGTTTCGATATCTCCCCGGTGGCCATCGCGGATGTCAATGGAGACGGTAAGCCGGACGTGATTGCGCTTGCTGAAGCCATCATTAACAACTACACCCATAGCGTGATAGTGGTTTTGCTGGGAAACGGGGATGGGACGTTGCGCGCCCCTGTGACTTACGAACTGACGAATGGTGAGGCGAGTGCGGCGTCTTTGGCCGTAGCCGATCTAAACGGAGACGGCAAACCAGATCTGGTGGTGACCAATGCGAACAGCAGCGGAAAGGGCATTATCTACGTGTTGTTAAACGAAGGGGATGGTACGTTTCCAACGCAAGTAACCTATCCATCCGGGGGCTTTGGCACCTCCGTCATTCTGGGCGATGTGAATCGTGACGGCAAACTTGACGCGGTAGTAGCTTCCACCTCTGGCTCGGTCAGCGTCCTGCTGGGTAACGGCGACGGCACTTTTGGCGCCCCAGTCGCTTATCCCGTCGGATTGACAGGCCCTTTGCACGTTGAGATGGGAGATTTTAATGGGGACGGCGCGCCGGACTTGGCCGTAGTTAATACGACCCCGATCGGCAAGCTAGCAATCTTGCTGAACAATGGTGAGGGAATTTTCCAGGCCCCGGTCGTCTACAGTACGGGCGGGCGCAACGCATCGTCCGTGGCTGTCGCAGACCTGAATCACGATGGCAAGCCGGACTTGGTGGTGTCTGACGGGTGCGACGGTTATATGGACAGTTGCCCAATGGGTGGCGGCGTCGCTGTCTTGCTGGGCGTGCCCGCAAAGAGTACAACCAAGGTTACAACCTCAGGAACTCCGTCACAGAATGGCCAACCGGTGACGTTTACCGCTGCCATTACTTCGACCGAGGGTCCAATCCCAAATGGGGCCACAGTGACGTTCTACAACAACGGCACGCCGATGGGGACGGCTAAGACGACGGATGGCGCAGCCACATTCACCACATCCTCGCTGAAGGTTGGGACCCACACGATTAAAGCCAGCTATCCGAGCAGCGCTTACATCAAAGCAAGTTTTGGCACGGTCACGCAAGTGGTGAATTAGCGAGATGTCCGCTGTGGCAGCGTACTCTTGGCATTGGTTGCCACCGGAATCAAACTATCCCGGCCCACGATGGCTCCTGACAAATGCTTGACGATTGCATGACCACACAGATTCCGCTATCTCTCGCTGGCGGGAAGTCCGGTGCCGTCGAATGCCAAACCACCCAGCTTTTCTAGAAGTTGGCCGCTGCGCATTCAGGCGCCAAGGATGCGCCCTTTCCCTGCGGTCAAGAGTTGCTGGCGGAGAGAGAGGGATTCGAACCCCCGATACCCGTAAAGGTATACACGCTTTCGAGGCGCGCGCCTTCAGCCACTCGGCCATCTCTCCGCGCCCACCAGTTTCACTTTTATTTTATCAGGGAAGTTGTTGGCTTCGAATTTGCCCGACCATCTCATTGAGGATGACCCATCCGTCGCGGTTTTCGACGGATGGGAACCACGGACCTGGATAAGTCCGCGGTACCCATGCAATGCTTGTCATTCCGACCCCCGAGCGAAAGCGAGGGGCGGAGGAACCTGCTTTTTCTCGCTACTCGGTACCAGGTACTCCGGTACTACTGCTTCTGCCCCGCCGTAAACACGGTCCAGGGCCCCGCCTTCATATCCCGCAACAGCGGCTTCTGCCAGGCAAACTCAGGATGATGATCCAAAAACTCCGCCGCCAGAAAATCCGCGCCGCAGGGATGTCCCGCTCGGGCCACAAAGCTCATCTTCGCGGTCATGGCGCTGTCGGTGGCCTTGCCCTGAACCGCACCGCCGGGATTATACGGAGCCCAGTCCCACTCCTTAATGCCGCGCCCAGAAACGTCCACATGGCCGCACAGCGCCCGCTCGTTCGGCTGCTCTTTTTTCTCGAAGCTGTCGAAGTGGTCGGACAAAAACTGCTCCGCCATTTTGACGTCGACTTTGCCCTTCGCCTGCTGCATCACCTCTTCCCAGCGGGCGTGCCGAGCGTTCGGCGAAGACGAAGGGTCGTTGGCATCGAAACCGCTAGTTTCTTGCTGAATCAGCTTCGGATCGCGCGCGAAATTCGAGCTGACGAAATATCCATCTTTCGTGCGCCATAGCGGAGTGTTCTTCAGTCCCAGTTCCAGATAAGCGATCTCGCCCGTCTTGCGGTCGCCGATGAGCCAGTCGTTCGCGTATCCGCCGTTGTTACCTTCTTTGATCAAGCGGACATAGTCATCAATATTGTTGGCATACTGCAGCGCCTTGCGCGAGCGCATGAACTCCGGTTTGCCCTCCGGATCCCATCCTTCAAACTGCGTGATGGTGGTCTCGGTGATCATCATGCCGGCGGAGTTCACTCCAAAATCGTCGTCGCTGGTAATGACTCCCGGAAAACCGTCCATCAGAATGCGGTTGCCGTGTTCGGGCTGGATGTCGAAGATCACCACCCAGCGCTCGCCCGCCAGATAGCTCGTCCAATTATTGTGAGCGATGACGATCTGATGATCCCTGGTCATGCTGCCGGTCGCGATAAACGCGCTGCAGTTGCCGGGCGCGGCGAGCTTCGGATTTTTCGCCGACTTGTTCTGCTTATTCAGCCACGGCACGTAATAATCCGGCACTTCCTCAAACGCGTTGAGCGCCACAATGTCGTAGACATCAAGATCGACGCCGTGCGCCTTCAGGCCGTCGGCAATGCCCTGCAGTTCCTGCTGATATTCGGCGTCGATGTGCGGCCACAGCATCTGGCGCGCGGTGGTGCGGAAGAATTCCCAGTCGCGCTGCGTCTGGTGGGTGTCGAACAGCTTAATCGCCTCAAGCGCGTCGGCAATCTCCGGAGCGAGCAGGTAGCCATGCTGAAAACCCATGTCGGCCGGCGAGCCTTCCAGATGCACATACGTCCATCCGCCCTGCTGAAAGCGATAAGCCTTCTGCAGCCGGGCATCAGATAGGTTGGTGGCTGGGACGGCGGCGGTGAACCCGACGCAGGTCAGGGCCAGCAAGATCACTATGGCGCAGATGTGAGAGAAATTCCTTGGCATGAAGTCCTCGGCGGCGTGTGTGCGCGGAGACATTCTATCGCATGCTCCCTCAGTGTCATGGTCAATGAGCGCTCTGCCGATTTCGTCAATCCCCTCACCGGCAAAAAGAAACGAGCCGGAGAAAATGCTCTCCGGCTCGCAAATGTACGCAATCTGTTCCACGCACTATTTATTGTTGGCAAGCACCGGAGCGCCGACAGCGAATATGAAAGTGAGGCCGTTCGGCGTACCGTAACCGGTTGCGTTGTCCCAGCCGTGCCTGACCGTGAGTGAAGTGTCCAGGCCGAATCCCCAATCCAGAAAATCACCCGGATCCTCCTCCAGGATTGTGCTGGTGAAGTTGTTATTGCCGTAAAGCATTCCGCTGAAGAGCTCGGAAGCGGAGTACGTGGTAGAACCCTTGGAGTCCGTAATCACCGCCGTCACGTTGCTCTTTGTGCTGTCGGTGATGGCAACTACGTCCTGAATGCCGCCGTAGGGCAGAGCGGCGATAGCGGGCGCCGCCTGACCAAGGGGCTGGCCGGCGTACTGGTTGGCGATGGCCCAAAAGGCCGTGAAGATCGGGCTGGACAGGCTGGTGCCGCCCCAGCAGCATTGCAGCTGCTGAACCCCGTTTTCGGTTACCACGATCGTGACGCCCGTGTTGGGGTCAGCCAGCGCGGAGACATCCGGCGTTTGCCGGCCTTTACCGGGGAGCGACGCTTGCCAGGACGGCTTGGGGAAGAATACGCTCTGACCGCCGCCACCTCCGCCAATGAAGCCGAAGGCTTCCGGTGGGTCCAAGACTGTGCTGCCGCCCACCAGGAAGGTCAACGTATCTCCCCAGGAGGTGGTGATCGTGGATCCCGGATGGCTCACGTCGTTCAGAATCGAGGTACCCCCGACGGCGGTGGCGTGAGGAGCAACCGAAGGGACGCCGGGCGCGCCCAGCGGAGTGCCCAGGCCGTTGTCGCCAGAATCGCCGGTGGAGAAATTGACGGAGATGCCTTGAGCCGTCGCGACCTCGAGCGCCTCATCCCAGGAAGTCTGTTCGAGCGGCCCGGCGATCAGGTCGAGATCTTCTTCATAGCTGTTGGAGACTGAATTGCCCAGGTGATGGCTGGCCACGTAAGCGATGGAGTTCTGAAAGTCTTCGCTGTCCTGGCCGTTGGTCGCGACCACCACGATTTTTGCGCCGGGAGCGATCGTGTGCGCCGATTGTATGTCGAGCGATATCTCAACTTCCCAGCCGGTGAGTAGTCCCGCGTTCGCAGCGGGCTTGCCCTGGGGGTAAACGATGCTGAAGTTGGACGCGTTCAGCAGCGGCAGCCCGGTCAAGTGGAAATAAGCATTGGCATCCTTCTCGAGCGTGGGATAGCCAAAGCCCTCGACCAGAACGATCGTCTGACCGGAGCCGTCGAGTCCCTGTTCGTAGACGGCGTTAAGTCCGTATGCAGTCTGCAACTGCTGAGGCTCATAAGCGCAGGGTATGCCTGACGCCTCGTATAGCGTGCCGGTGTAGACCCCTTCCGGCAGGGCTGGCGGCGTCCCGAACTCCAGGTTGAAGGTTTGCGGCGCGGAGAGACACTGGGTAGTAATAAATCCTTTCGGGAAACTGGAAGCGTTGGCGAGCCGGCTAATCAGCACTGGGGCGTAGGGTTTCTGAGTGCGCGGGTTAAGCGCGCGGGCGTAGAGCGGGTGCACCTGGTGGCTTTCCAGACCGGCTACGGTGGAGACATAGTTTCCCGCCTCACCGTTGAGTCGGGCGTCCTTGACGTTGGCGCGGAAGACCTTTCCGTTGTGCTCGAACTGGTGGATCTCGGTGTTGAAGGCGCTCGCAACATTGGCGATGGTGCCACGGGCCCGGATGGTGAAGCCGATGGAGTCAGCGGAGAGAATAGTAAGTCCGTGGTTCTCAAGTTCCTGACGGACCGCTTGCTGCTGCGCCTTTGTGGGCGCGTACTTCGCGAGATCGGCCTCCGTCATCCACTTGTGGAAAGTCGGGGATGCGGGGTCGTAGAGCGCGTCGACGGCCTTGTCGAATGCCGCCTTATCATTGAGCTTCATGTGGACTGTGATGTTGATCTCGGTCCCTGTATCGGCCAGACCGAGGTCTCTGGAGAGTTGAATGCCGGCAGGCACGTTTCTGGCCGACACCTCCGCGTAGGCAAAAGACCCTCCCACCGCGAAGAGCGCGACCACTGCAGTAACCGAGAACTGTTTCAAGAGTTTTTGAAGCGTCATGATTTTCTCCTTAAAACTTAAATGTGGTTGGATACAGCCGAAAATCGGAAAGGACGCCGAACAAGATGCAGGGGAACAACTTTGTTCCGAGGTCGCTCATCCTTGACGAAAATACAGCCTGACGAACTCTCACCGAACCAAGAACGCAGGGGATTGTCGCCCGAATCCCTATTCGCGTCAATGTGCAATAGTTTTCATCCGCTGGCGCGAGATCACTCTGTCGTGAGTGGTTGGCGAAACATCTCTCACTCATGAACCTGGCCGAGAGCGGATGCCAGTTCTCCTGCTGCTGTTGAATGTTAAATTACGATGAATTCGACGAGCGGAGCGCTGCGCCCGTCAGATATCGGTCCGCTGGTCGGTGTGCCGGCTCAGATACCAGCAGGGCAACCATCCTTGATGCGGGAACAGGGAGTTCACGCAGGTCCAGGGTGTCGGCGGATCAAAAGTCAGCGTCGTCTTTCCATTCTTCTGCAGCACGGCGGTGTAGTGATTCACCATCACCGATCCGTAAGCATTCCGGTTGGTGGCCGCTCGCACGCGGAGAACGAGATAGTCCAGCCCGTACGCCAGAGCCGACGCACCGACCAACGCCACAACTACGAGGAGACAAATCCGTCGCAACCGTACTTTAAGAACGGGCCAGGAGGTCGGAGTCACGAGGCCAGATTATAACCAAGGGCACAACGCCTTGATGCAACTTCGCATGGGACGAGCTTCAGTCGTAACGTCCGCGGTAACTTCAGTCGTAATACTCCAGCCCCAAATGCGTGATTAGTTCCTCACCCTTCAAGTGCCGCAAGGTATTCTTCAGCTTCATCAGCTGAATGAACAGATCGTGCTCGGGATACAATCCCGGCGGCGTCATCGGAGACTTGAAGTAGAAGCTGAGCCACTCCTGAATTCCCAGCCCACGCAATTCCGAACAGCGCTTCGCCAAGTCGACCAGCAGCACCAGATCAAGCACGATGGGCGCCGCTAGAATTGAATCGCGGCACAGGAAATCAACTTTGATCTGCATCGGGTAGCCGAGCCAGCCGAAGATGTCGATATTGTCCCACCCTTCTTTATTATCACCACGCGGCGGATAATAGTTAATGCGAACCTTGTGATACATGTCGCCGTAAAGCTCGGGGTAAAGATCAGGCTGCAGAATGTGTTCCAGCACCGACAGCTTCGATTCTTCCTTGGTCTTGAACGACCCTGGATCGTCCAGCACCTCGCCGTCCCTGTTGCCGAGGATGTTGGTGGAGAACCATCCGTTCAGCCCTAACATGCGAGCCTTGAACGCCGGAGCCAGCACGGTTTTCATCAACGTCTGACCGGTCTTGAAATCCTTGCCGCAGATGGGCGCTTCATTTTTCCGCGACAGTTCGAGCATCACCGGCAGATCGACCGTCAGATTCGGCGCGCCGTTGGCGAACGGAACTCCTTCCATCAACGATGCGTAGGCGTAGATCATGGAAGGTGCGATCAGCTCGTCGTTCTCGCGCAGCGCCTTCTCAAAGGCCTTCACCGACTGGTGCGCCTCGGTCGGCTCGATGAACGATTCCGTCGACCCGCACCACATGGTGATCAGGCGGCTCGCACCGCTCGACTTCTTGAAGTCGCGAATGTCGTGACGCAACTGCTCGGCAAGATCCATTTTCGTCTTGCCCTTCTTCACATTCGGCCCGTCAATTTTCTTCACGTAATTGTGATCGAACACGGCGGAGCGCGGCGTGATGCTCGACAGAAATGGCTTCAACTGGTCGAGCAGCCGTTGATCGAGCACTCCGGCATGCGACGCCGCTTCGTACATGTTGTCTTCGAAAATATCCCAGCCGGTGAAGACCAGGTCGTCGAGTCCGGCCAGCGGGACAAACTCCTTAATCTTCGGTGTCCGGCCTTCAGTGCGCTTTCCGAGTCGTACTGTACCCATCTGGGTCAGCGACCCAATCGGCTTGGCCAGACCTTTGCGAATGGCCTCGACGCCGGCGACAAAGGTCGTCGCCACCGCGCCCATGCCCGGGATCATCACGCCGAGCTTGCCCTTAGCCGGCTCAATCGTTCCATTAGCGCCGGTGCCGGTAACCGTCTCCGTACGGGCCCTCTTACCGCCACCCGTGCGGGCCGCCAGCTTCATCTCGCGGCTGGCCCGTTCCGCGTGCGCTAGAGCTGTCTCCCGATGCTCATGCTCGCGCGCAGCAGCAGAAGTGGCGAATTGCTTGCGATGACGAGCCCCGTTGGCATCCCACCAATCGGCCATGAACACTCCTGGTTTCTTCTGATACATGATTGTTCCTCCCGTGGTGACGGTGACGGTGGCCAGCCACCGCCACCAAGTAATCCTCTCACGAGTCGTGGTTGTCTGGCAAACAGTCCTACTCGAATGTGGAGAATGGGAAGTCAGATGGCTCAGGCGTCAGCCAGCGGAATTACGAAACCGATCAAGGGCGGCCGACACGAGTGTCATTTCCGCGTACCAAGTTGAGGAACGCTTGGTGGATGCGCGTGTCATTGGAGAGTTCGGGGTGGAAGGTGGCGGCCATGGTTCTTCCCTGCCGGACGGCGACCGCGTCTGGGCCTTCGGTGGCGAGGATTTCGACGCCTTCGCCGACGTGCTCGATCTTGGGGGCACGGATGAATACCATTTCCAGCGGCGAGCCAGCGGAGTTAGTCGACGCGGGAGTGTGGAGGTTGCCTTCGCGAATAGAGCTGTCGATCTGGCGTCCGTAGGCGTTGCGGCGGATGCGGATGTCAATGGCCCCCAGGCCCTTCTGGTGGGGATTCTCTACTTCGGTTGCGAGCAGGATGGCACCGGCGCAGGTGCCGAAGGTGGGCTTGGTATGGACAAACTGCTTCAGCTTTTCGAATCCCTCGTCGCCCAGGAGCTTCAGGAATGTGCCGGATTCGCCGCCCGGGATCACCAGACCGTCGATAGCGTCGAGTTGCTCGGGCTTCTTGACGAGCACGACTTCTGCGCCGAGTTCTTCGAGGCGGCGGCGGTGGGCGTCGAAATCACCTTGCAGGGCCAGGACTCCGATTTTCATGCTGCAATGATTTTACTAGGACGAGCCTTGCCGGGCAGAACTCCCGGCTCAATCCGAAATATTTTCGAGCGCAAATCTTGACAGTGAGCGGGCAGCGTTGTACATTACCGTATGGTTATGGAACTGAGAGGTTATGGAATGATTCCCGACCATCTGGATGCCACTTTTGCCGCGCTGGCCGATTCTACCCGGCGCGCGATTCTGGCGCGGTTGGCCAAGGGTGAGGCATCGGTGCTCGAACTGGCCGAGCCGTTTGCCATGAGCCAGCCTGCCATTTCGAAACACTTGAAAGTGCTGGAGCGGGCGGGGTTGATTTCCCGCGGGCAGGACGCCCAACGGCGTCCGCGGCGATTGGAAGCGAAGCCGCTGCGCGAAGCCGCAGAGTGGATGGAGAAATATAGGCAGTTCTGGGAGGGCAGCTTCCGGCGCCTCGATGCCCTGCTGGAGGAAATGCAAGGCGGGAAAAGGAAGCGAGGCAAACGGGTCCGCAAAGCAGGTTCCCTTCGACAGGCTCAGGGCAGGCCCTCACCGGGCTTTGCGCCCGGTTCGGAATGACAATAAGAACCTGAAGATTAAATCAAGGAGCGCAGCAATGAAAAACAGCACAACGTTCACAATCAGAGCCCAGGGCGACCGCGAGATTGTGGTGACTCGGGTTTTCGAGGCCCCTCGGGGGCTGGTGTTTGACGCCTACACCAAGCCGGAACTGGTGAGGCGATGGCTGCTCGGACCGGATGGCTGGTCGATGCCGGTGTGCGAGATAGATTTGAGGGCCGGCGGGAAGTATCGCTACGTCTGGAGGCAGGACAGCGACGGAAAAGAAATGGGGATGGGCGGCGTCTATCGCGAAGTCGTGCGCCCGGAGCGATTTGTCGCCACAGAGAAATTCGATGAAGCGTGGTATCAGGGCGAGGCCGTGGACACGATTGTTCTGACCGAGCAGGCGGGCAAGACTACGCTCACGCAGACGATTCTTTATGACTCGCGAGAGACGCGCGATGCGGTGCTGAAGTCGCCGATGCAGCGCGGTATGGCGATGAGCTATGACCGGCTGGAGGGGTTCTTGCCGGGGGTGGCGAGCTTGGTATTGAGTGCGTAGATGCGGTTCGGATCTGGGGAATCCCACCCTTGCGCAAAAAACGCGCAAGGATGGGGCACCCGGCATTGAGGTGGGCTCTTAGATTGCGGGTTTCTTTAAAGCAGCCCCCAGCACTTTCCCGGGGCCGGATTCCTGCACCAGGGCGATGAGGCGAATGTTTTTTGGATCGGTACCGGCACTGAGTTTGAGCTGAATGTCCTGGGCGAAACTTTTGCCCTTGGGCAGCTTTCCTACTTTCGTGAGCTGTTGGACAACCGCGACGTGGACCAGGTGCCGGCCACCATTTTCTCCCTTCAAGACTTGCGACTCCACGTGATCGAGAGCGACAGCCACAAAAACGTCGGCGCCGTGTTTCTCGAGATTCGCATCGGTTTCGATGTGCGCCCGCAATACGTTTGGATTTGCGGGGTCGACAGTAACGTTGCTGATGCGCACGGGAACCTTGGGAATGGCGGCGGCCTGTTTGAGAATACCCTCGATCTTATCGTGAGAATCTCCCAGGCGGAGCTGCTGGGTTCCGTCCACGATCATTTGAGGAGTGAAGGCCTCTTTTTCGCCCAGAACCGGTTCGTAGGAACTCTGGCGGTCGGTCAGCGCGGGCGAGGAGTTCGGGTCTTTCCAGCCGTCGTGGTCCCAGTAGGTCACGTGCTCGCTCAGAACAATCAGCTGGGCTCCGGCGATGGGTTGATAGGTGTCCAGTTTCTGAATGACGACGTCGGCGGGAGGACAGCTCGAACAACCTTCGGAAGTGAAGAGTTCGACGACAACCGGATGAGTCTCAGTGCTCGTGGGCGTAGCGGCATCGGCGTTCTGAACCTGCGCATTGGCGACTGGAGCGATAGACAGGAGGGTGACGAAGAACGCGAATGCGAATGACGGCGCTGGGTAGCGGCGCGACATGCGAATAATTCTATCACCGCTGTGTCAAAGGTGAAGTCAAAATCAAAGGCAAAAGCGGCAGACAAGTCCTGGCCTGCGACAAGCTCAGGGCAGGCCGTGAGCCGAGCCGAAGGGAGTATCAGACCAAGAGGTGATAATACTTTGTCTTGCAAAGTAGTTTGTTATAGTTTACAGTAGCAGTTCTGATGGACTTTCGGTCGTCTGGAATTGAGGAGAGACCTTGAACGACATTTCCGCTATCCCGCTAACTGTTCAGATGCGAAATCGATCCCGTTCCATGGGACTCAAATTGCTCGTGGTCAGCTTTCTTGCACTGCTCATGGCGATTCCAGCCATTTTCGTGAGCAACATCGTGGAGGAACGTACCGCTCGGGCCAAGGAGGTCACCCAAGAGGTCAGCAGCCGGATGGGCGGGCAACAGACTTTTCTTGGGCCCGTGCTCACAATTCCCTACAGTGTTCCGTCCAGCTACAAAGGTGCCTCCCCCCAGACCGGGATATATGTCGTATTTCCAATCCATGGCGACGCCACGGTAAAAGTGCGCACAGAGGAGCGTCGTCGCTCTCTATTCAAGGTTCCAGTCTTTCAAGCAGACCTCAAGTTTGATGCGGATTTCGATTTTTCGGGAGCGCCTTCGGCGGCTCCGGCAAACGCAGTGCTGGACTGGTCCCGCGCCGGAATCGTTGTCGGCGTTAGTAACGCCCACGGAGCTCTGGCGGATGGCGCGCTTACGGTCAATGGTAAGACGGCCACCTTCGTGCCAGCGGACGCAATCGCGGACTCGAACTCTGAACAACGGCTGCCACTGACGTACTTTGGAGTGACGGCGAACAACCTGGCGCAGCCGAATGCCGCGTTTCGCGCAAGCGCAGCTTTGCGTTTCTCTGGTGCACAGCGCCTTGCAGTACTTGCTTATGGCAAGACCTCACATCTGACTGTGGAAGGCGATTGGCCCAGCCCCGGCTTCGATGGACCATTCGTACCGATAAAGCGTACTGTTTCCCCGCATGGTTTCACCGGGGAATGGCTGGTGCCGTTCATCGCGCGAGGAGTGCGGGCCGAGGGAACGAGCACTGCGATCAGTACGCTCGACAGTACTGCATTGGGCGTCTCATTTATCGAAGTAGCGGACCCATACCAGTCCGTTAATCGTTCACTGAAGTATCTGCCGCTGTTTGTGGGATTAGTATTTCTGTCGTACTTTATTTTCGAAGTCACGGCTCGAAAGCGGGTACATCCGGCCCAGTATGGACTCGTAGGAGTGGCGCAACTGATTTTTTACCTGCTGCTGCTCTCCCTCGCAGAGCGGATTGGATTCGATTGGGGATTCCTTCTCGCCGGCGGAGGTACGGTGCTTCTGCTCTCGGCCAACACAAATTGGATTTTCAACAGCCGACTCCAGGGCGTTCGCGCTCTGGTCGTATTCGGCCTGCTTTACTTCTTCATCTATCTGCTTTTAAGGCTCGAAGATAACGCTCTCCTGGTGGGAGCAGTGGCGAGTTTTCTCGCGATCGCTGCGGTGATGTATTTCAGCCGCAAGATCGATTGGTATAGTTCGATAACGTCGGACCGTGAGCAACCAGTGAACGCAACGGAAAAAAAGGTCTAGGAGGGTGTCCCTACACGCGAAATCCCTTGTCCGCTGGAGAAAACGCGGGCCTTCGGGATGACGGCTTACTAATAATGGCTATAGTAGTCGTCTGCGTAGGATGCCATCTCGGCCTCATAGTCGTGTTTCATGTCTTCAATCGCACTCATCCCCACGTCGATGCCCCAAAGGTAGTTGGCCAAGCGATCCATTAGCTCGCCGAAATGTCGAAGGTTGACATGGGTCAAATTCTTGGGTAACGAAGGATCCCCCTTTTTGGAGTGGGCATACCTCAGGCTGTAGGAGCGTGGGTCCACCTCCGAGATCTGACGAATGAAGTCGTCTATCCCTTCAATGTCCTCTTTTGGCAGGTCACTCCAGCCAGCCACTTTGGTGATCGCCAATGACAAGGGTTTGAAGTCGTTCCACAAGAGATTGAGTCGGTGATCCTCAAGGTGTTTCTTTTCGGCTGCAGTAAGCCCGCGGCCAATCAGATATGGTGCCCGCCTAATTATTTCCTTTAGGACTAGCTCGATGTAGTGCCTGTATAAGAAAATGATCGGATACACGAGGAAATCCTGATCCCGCTCTTTTTCGCCAACAGCTTGTACAAGAATCTGAGCACCACGGCGGTAGCCCTCTCTGCAGGCATAATCGTCGCCTTGCCGCAGACACGCATTGTTCATCCAGTCCCGTAGATCTCCCCGAAACAGGCTTTCACCCTTGCGAGGCGGGAGTTCCCCAGAACGATTGTGGGCGGTCATTTGATCGCTACCATCCTCTCGTCTGCAGCATGTGGGCTTCGTCTAATCCCGCGACTGCCAGGCCCTTCATCGCTCCCTGCAGGTCTTCGCTGACTTCAAGTAATACTTTAGGGTCGTTGAAGTGAGTGGCGGCTTTTACGATGGCGCGCGCACGCTTGGCCGCTTCGGCGGGGTCGGCGAAAGTCGTGCCGTCTTTCATGAAGATGCCGCTGCCTACGAATACTGCTTCGGCGCCCAGCTGCATGACCAGGGCGGCGTCGGCGGGGGTGGCGATGCCTCCGGCGCTGAAATTTGGCACCGGGAGCTTCCCTGCTTTCGCTACGAGGCGGATCAATTCATACGGGGCGCCGTGCTCTTTGGCTTTGGCGTAGAGCTCTTCTTCGCCGAGGACGGTGAGGATTTTCATTTCCTGCACGATCTGGCGGATGTGTTTTACGGCGTGAACGACGTCGCCGGTGCCGGCTTCGCCCTTGGTGCGGATCATGCACGCGCCTTCGGCGATGCGGCGCAGGGCTTCGCCGAGGTTGCGTGCACCGCAGACGAAGGGGACCTTGAAGGCCTGCTTGTCGACGTGGTGGGCTTCGTCGGCGGGGGTGAGGACCTCGGACTCGTCAATGTAGTCGACGCCGAGTTCCTGCAGTATTTGGGCTTCGGCAAAATGTCCGATGCGGCACTTGGCCATGACCGGGATGGAGACAGCTCCCATGATCTCACGGATGATCTTCGGGCTCGCCATGCGGGCCACGCCTCCTTCGGCGCGGATCTGCGCGGGCACGCGCTCGAGGGCCATGACGGCGACGGCTCCGGCTTTTTCGGCGATGGTGGCCTGAGCGGGAGTCGTGACGTCCATGATGACGCCGCCCTTGAGCATCTCGGCGAGGCCGGTTTTGAGGCGGAGGCTGGTGGTGTTGCCGTTGTTTTGCGACATGGGTGAAGGACCTTTTGGATACCTTTTCGCTAGCGCGAAGGATGGGCGCGGTACGCCTTGAACCCTCTATCTTACATCGTAGGGCCGAGTTTTACAGCGGGCGCTAGGGCTTGAAGATCAGAAGAAGGGTCACCGCGGCCGAGCTAACGGGTCAATCTTATTTCGGATCAACGGTCGGGGTTTTCTCGGTCTCGACTGATTTCAACAATTCTTCGTCCGCTTCCTTGTCGCGTTGCTCGCCATTCAGACCGGTGAATCGCTGGCTGGCGTCGTGGATTTTCTGCTCGGCGCCGTGAAGTTGGGTCGAGACCGAGACGAATGTGATGCTGACGATCACGATGGCCGTGGCAAAAAGAACCAGCGCCGCGAGCCACGCCGGCCGGCTCATAAACAGCAGCGCTATCGAGGCGACGACGATGCCGATTTCGCATGCCAGTTGCGCCCACTCGTAGTGCTCGGATGCCGCGGAATGGACTCGAATGGCTGGCTCGTAGGATTCCGACCATTCCAGCGCCGCTTCCTTTTCCGTATCGAGCGCACGGATGACGGTGGCGAAGCCGACCAGGTCTTCGTGTGTGGGAATCTCGGCATTGAGGTTCTTGGCATTCTCCAGACGGTTCACCCGTGCGGCGCGCGCTACATCGGCTGAGGAGATTTGACCCACCAGTTTTCTGGACTCCTCGTCCCACTGCTTGAAGCGCTCCGGGTCAGGATTCAGCGCGTGCAACTGCCGTAGCTGGGCCAACAACACGCGGTATTTGGTCGAGATGGCCTGGTATTTCATCGACGCATTGGTTTGTTCGACCATGGTGGCGATGAGTTCGGTGCGCTGGCCCCCGACCAGTGCCGCACACAGCGCCAGCAGCACGCCCAGGCACGCCATGGTGATGCCGAGATACTTGCCGAGGTGCCCGGCGTGCCCGGCATGCTCGATGTGCTCCGCTAATTCGTCAACTTCCGCCATTTCACCATCTTTCTGATCCGGCCGGCTTGCCCCGAGGAATTTTGTGCTTCGTTTCTACTATTTCGCGACAAATTTGGCGAACATTTTCTCCGGATCGATGGCGATGAAGGTTCCCTTGCTTCTGGCCAGGATCTCGTTTTTCTCGTTGCGAATTTCGGCCTCGTTGATGTGCTGGCGGCCGTTCACGCTGACTTCCCTGCCCTCGACATGCAGGGGTTTGTGGAGCGGGACGGGCTTTAGATATTCGATCGTCATTTCCTTGGTCAGCGCAACGACGTGGTGCAGCTTGTTCACTTTTCCCATCGCGTCGTCGAGGATGGTGGCGATGATGCCTCCGTGGCAGTGGCCGGGAGGTCCGGTGTAGCGCTTGCTGAGGCGGAATTTGCAGACGAAAGTCTGGCGGGCTTCGTCCAGGGTGAACTTCAGGCGCATGCCGTCGGGATTGTTCTGGCCGCACGCGAAGCAGTGGTTCTTCTGCATTTTCATGTAGCGGGTGTCATGGCCATGGATTTGGGACTTTTTGGGCATGTGAGATTTTAACGGATGGCGGCGTGAGACGGGCCAGGTTCCGGACTCGGAGTTCCCAGCTCTCGCAAAAGCAGCGCGACCCTTCGACTCCCTTCAGGGCAAGCTATAGGGCACCCTCGAGACGTGTGGCGCCCAGCTGCCTTCCAAGTCTGGTCCGAATGCTGTATACATATCGGCTTTGGAAATCATTTGACTGGAGCCCAGCTATGAAATTACGCCTCGCCGTCGTCATTGCCTCCCTGTTCTTCATGCTTTCTAACCTCTTCGCGGCTCCGCAGGATAAAGACGCGGACAAAAAGACTCCGGCTGCGCCACCGGCAGCCCAAGGAAAGAAAGAGGCCAAGAAGGATCAAAAAAAGGAAGAAAAGAAAGACGAACCGAAAGAGGAAAAGAAGCCGGGGATGAATGCCGACACTTTCTCCGGGCTCAAGTTCCGCTTGATTGGGCCAGGGGCGTCTTCGGGGCGAGTGATGTCGCTGGCGGTGAATCCGAAGAACAAGGTTGAGTATTACGTGGGGGTGGCGTCTGGCGGAGTGTGGAAGACGGTAAATGACGGGACGACCTGGACTCCGGTGTTCGATGGCGAGGGATCGTATTCGATTGGATGGGTGGCGCTTGATCCGAATGATTCGTCGGTGGTGTGGGTGGGGACGGGAGAAAGTAATTCGCAACGCAGTGTGAGCTACGGAGATGGGATTTACCGGTCGGTCGATGGCGGGAAGAGTTGGGAAAATCTGGGGCTGAAGAAGTCGGAGCATATTGGGCGAGTGGTGATTGATCCGCGGGATTCGAAGGTGGTGTATGTGGCAGCGGAGGGTCCGCTCTGGGGTCCAGGCGGCGATCGGGGGCTCTACAAAACTACGGACGGCGGGAAAAACTGGAAGGCTGTATTGACCATCAGCGAGAACACGGGAGTGGTGGATGTGGTGATAGATCCTTCGAATCCGGACATTGTTTATGCGGCAGCTTATCAGCGGCGGCGGCATGTTTACACGCTGATCGATGGCGGGCCGGAAAGTGCGATCTATAAATCCACCGACGCCGGGGCAACGTGGAACAAATTGAAGTCCGGATTGCCTTCGGTGGACATGGGGAGGATTGGGCTGGCGGTTTCGCCGGCTGATCCCAACGTGGTTTACGCGAGCATCGAGGCGGCCGATGCGAAGGGCGGAATTTTTCGCTCGAATGACAAGGGCGCGACGTGGGAGCGGCGCAACGAGTTCGATCAGGGAGCGATGTATTACGGGCGGGTGGTGCCCGATCCGAAGAATGTGGATCGAATCTTTGTGATGAACGTTTCGCTGCGCGAGTCGCTGGATGGGGGCAAGACGCTGCACAAGGTGAATGAAGTGAATCATCACGGGGACAACCACGTGATCTGGATCGATCCGGAAGATACGAAGCACTGGCTGCTGGGATCGGATGGGGGGATGTATTCCACCTTCGATGACGCAAAGAGTTGGGCGTTCAAGGCCAATCTGCCGACCATGCAGTTCTATGACGTGGCGGTCGACAATGCCACTCCGTTTTATAACGTGTGCGGGGGGACGCAGGATTATTTCTCGTGGTGTGGGCCATCGCGGACGCGCGATCTGAACGGGATTGTGAATTCGGATTGGTTCGTAACCACGGGCGGCGACGGGTTTCACTCGCAGGTGGATCCGGTGGATGCGAATACCATTTACGCGGAGTCGCAGTATGGGGTACTGGTGCGGTACGACAAGCCGACCGGGCAGGAACTGGTGCTGCAGCCGCTGGAGGGCAAGGGCGAGCCGCCGCTGCGCTGGAACTGGGATTCACCGATCATCATTAGTCCACACGCGCACACGCGGCTTTATTTTGCGGCCAACAAATTATTTCGCAGCGACGATCGCGGGGATACGTGGAAGGCCATCAGCGGGGACCTGACGCGGCAGATTGATCGCAACAAGTTGCCGGTGATGGGGAAGGTATGGGGTCCGGATGCGGTGGCGAAGAATCAGTCGACTTCGTTTTACGGAAATATTGTGGCGCTGTCGGAGTCGCCGAAGAAAGAAGGGCTGATTTATGTGGGCACGGACGATGGGCTGATTCAGGTGACTGCGGACGGCGGCGCGAGTTGGACGAAGTACGAGAAGTTTGCGGGCATCCCAGACATGACTTATGTCAGCCGCCTGGCGGCCTCGCATCATGACGTGAATACGGTCTACGCGGCGTTTGAGAATCACAAGAACGAGGACTTCAAACCTTATCTGCTGAAATCGACGGACGCGGGCAAGACCTGGACTTCGATTGCGGGCGATCTGCCGGAGAGCGGTCCGGTGCTGGCGTTTGCGGAAGATACGGTGAACCCAAATCTTTTGTTTGCGGGGACCGAACTGGGAGCGTTTTTCACGATTGACGGCGGAGCGCACTGGGTGCGACTGAAGGGCGGACTGCCGACAATTGCGGTGCGCGACATGGTGATTCAGGCGCGCGAAGGCGACCTGGTGATCGCTACATTTGGGCGTGGATTTTACGTGCTGGATGACATCACGCCGCTGCGGCAAATGAAAGCGGGATCGACGGAGCAGGCTGTAGCCGTGTTTCCGGTGAAGGATGCGCTGCTCTATGTGGAGCGGCATCCTTTGGGAGGGCCGAAGAAAGGGTTTCAGGGAGACGCGTTTTATAGCGCGGAAAATCCTCCGTACGGGGCCGTCTTTACGGCGTATATGAAGGACAAGATCAAGACGAAGAAAGAGAAGCGGCAGGAGGCGGAGAAAGACGCGGCGAAGAAAAATCAGACGCTTCCCTATCCGACCAATGATGAATTGAGGGCTGAAGCGCAGGAGGCGAAGCCGGAAGTTTATTTCGTGGTGTATGACGAGAGTGGAGCGCCGATCCGGCGCGTGGACGGGAGCACGGACTCGGGATTTCAGCGGGTGGCGTGGAATTTGCGATATCCGGCGGCGCAAGTGAAAGAGAAATCCGGCGACGGCGAAGAAGATTTTCCGGACGCGGCGGATCAGGGGCCGCTGGTGGTCTCAGGGAGCTACTCGGTTCGCCTCTTCGACAAAATAGATGGAGTGGTGACGGAACTCGGCGGCCCGCAGTCATTCAAGGTCATAACCGAGGGAGCGTCGGGGATGAGTGCTGCCGATCGCACGGCGCAGGGAGAGTTCCTGCGGAAGGTGACGCGGCTTTACGGGGCAGTCTCTGGGGCGCTGCATACTTCCGAGGAAGTGCAGTCGCGGCTGAAAGGGATTCGTGAGGCGTTGCGGGAAACGCCGGCGGTAGAGAAACAGTTGGGCGGTGTTGCCGATGGGATTGAGCAGCGGGATCGCGAGATACTGCGCGCTTTGCGCGGAGACGTGGAAGTTGCCAGGCGGAGCGAACCGGTACCGTCGTCGATCAACGAGCGGGTGAATTCGGTGATCGAGGGCGAACGCTTCTCGCTGGCCAAGCCGACGCAGTCGCATGTGGACTCCTACAACATCGCAGCGGCCGAGTTTGGAGAACAGTTGGCCAAGTTGCATGCGCTGGTGGAGGTTGATCTTGCCAAACTCGAGAAAGACATGGAGTCGGCGGGAGCGCCGTGGACTCCGGGACGGGTGCCGGAGTGGACGGAGAAATAAAGTGTTCGCCACGGATTTTCACGGATTAGCACGGATTGGAAAAATCTTTGAGGCCTTGCGGGGCTTGGGCAACAGGTAGGGATCCTTCGACTGCGTTGCCGTTCGCTTCGCGCACGACAACTTCGCTCAGGATGACAACGTCGACTAAGGTTTGCGTGATCCGCGAGAATCCGCGTTGATACGTGGTCTATCGGTTTTCCTCAGGAGTCGGTTGCAAATCTTACGCGTGGCTGTGTTACACTCGCCGCCGACCGTTGCTTGCGTTGTGGGATGCGGCGACGGCCGTGGGGAAATCCTTTTGTGTCGTCCTAATGTTCTGGAGGGCTGAGGAATGGGCCTCGCGTTACTGCTGTTGATCTGGGTGATCACACTGGCCAGCACGTACTTCTTCGTGGCCAAGACATGGTGGCTGCCGGTTGGAGCGGCGGCGTCCACGGGATTTATCGACCGGCAATTCACTCTCACCTTCATCATTATGGGGATCATTTTCCTGGCGGCGCAGCTCGGCCTAGGCTACATCGTCTGGAAATATAAAGAGAGTCCCTCGTCTCCGGCGGCTTCGTATTCGCACGGCAATACGACGCTGGAAGTGGTGTGGACTTTGCTCACGGCGATTCTGTTCATTGGACTGAATCTGATGGGCAGCAGTGTGTGGGCAAGTCAGCGCTTTGATCCCGCGGAGGCCGGGGCGGTGCAGGTGGAAGTGACGGGGATGCAGTTTGCCTGGTACTTCCGCTATCCGGGGCCGGACGGGAAATATGGTAAGACGAGCCCGAATTTGATGGATCCATCGGCGGGCGGTGAGGCTGCGGTCGGACTGAGCCAGACCGATCCTGCGGCGAAGGATGATGTGGTGACCGGAACGATGTATCTGCCGGTCGACCGCGAAGTGGATGTCAGCCTGCGGGCGGTGGACGTGATCCACAGCTTTTTTGTGCCGTCGCTGCGCTTCAAACAGGATGCGGTGCCAGGGCTGAACATTCACATGCACTTCAAGCCGACCGCGATTGGGGAGTACGAAATTGCCTGCGCCGAGCTTTGCGGGCTGGGCCATTACAAAATGCACGGCATGGTTCACGTCGTCAGCCAGGAAGATTTCGATAAGTGGCTGGCGGCCCGGGAGGCGGAGAAACAATAAATGTCGACCCCTGCACACGCTCCACAGGGTTTTATTCGGAAATATATTTTCAGCCTTGATCACAAAGTCATCGGCATTCAATATTTCTTTTTGGCGCTCACAGCAGTGTTTGTCGGGATGTTCCTTTCGCTGTTGATGCGCATTCACCTGGTCTGGCCGGCGGCGGTGTTGCCGCTGGTGGGTGAGATCAAGCCGGAGACCTATCTCAGCCTGCTGACCATGCACGGCACCATCATGGTGTTCTTCGTGCTGACCACGGCGCCGCAGGGCGGATTCGGAAACTACTTCCTGCCCATCCAGATTGGCGCGCCGGATATGGCGTTCCCGGTCCTGAACATGCTTTCGTTCTGGACTACCTTTGTGGGATTTGTGGTGATCATTGCGGCGTTCTTCGTGACTGGCGGGGCTCCGCTGCATGGGTGGACGGGATATGCTCCGCTGAGCGCGCTGCCTTCGGCCGGACCCGGCGAACAGCTTGGCGCGGATTTGTGGATTACCAGCATTGCGATTTTCTGCGTCGCGTCCCTGATGGGCGCGCTGAACTTTATTACAACCACGCTCGACCTGCGGGCCAAAGGCATGACCATGATGCGCATGCCGCTCACGTGCTGGTCGTGGTTCATTACAGCGATTCTTGGATTGCTGGCGTTCGGCGTGCTGCTTTCGGGCGGGATATTGCTGCTGATGGATCGGAATCTCGGCACCAGCTTTTATGTTCCGCTCGTAGTTGTGAACGGGCAGATCATGGGGCACAAAGGCGGGTCGCCGCTATTGTGGCAGCATCTTTTCTGGTTCTTCGGGCACCCGGAGGTTTACATCGCGATTCTGCCGGGGATGGGCGTGGCGTCACAGGTGCTGTCGACGTTTTCGCGCAAACCGATTTTCGGCTACAAGGCGATGGTTTACGCCATGCTGTCGATTGGCTTCCTCGGCTTCATGGTGTGGGGCCATCACATGTTCATGAGCGGGATGAGCCCGTACTCGGCGTTTGCGTTTTCGATTTTGACCATGTGCATCGGCGTGCCCTCGGCCATCAAGACATTTAACTGGCTGGGGACGATGTGGAAGGGGCGCATCCGCTTTCAGACGCCGATGCTGTATGCGATTGGATTTGTGTCACTCTTTGTTTCAGGCGGACTGAGCGGGCCGTTTCTGGCGCAGCCAGTGCTCGATATTCAGCTGCACGACACTTATTTTGTGGTCGGTCACTTTCATTTGATCATGGGCGTGGCGGCGATTTTTGGAATGTTTGCCGCTACGTATTACTGGTTCCCGAAAATGTTTGGCCGGATGATGAACGAGACCTGGGGGAAGGTTCACTTCTTCCTGACGTTGGCCGGGACTTACGCCATCTTCATGCCGATGCATTATCTCGGGCTGGCGGGCGGGACGCGGCGGTACTCGCAATATACCGAAGTGGCGTACTTGCAGAAGCTGATGCCGCTTCACCAGTTCATGACTTTCGCGGCGATCATCACGATTGCGGCGCAGTTCATTTTTGTGATCAACCTGTTCTGGAGCATGTTCAAGGGGCCGAAAGCCAGCGACAATCCGTGGGAAGCGACGACGCTCGAGTGGACGACGGCCACTCCACCGCCTCACGACAATTTTGGTGGGGTGACTCCGGTGGTGAATCACGGGCCTTATGAGTACGGCGTTCCGGGCGGCGCGAAGGATTATGTCATGCAGACGGATCCGGCAACTGTTGCGACACACTGACACGCTACTGAGTAGCTATGGCGACCTATACTCCAACAACGCCGCTCGATCGCCTGGGGCACGGGCACAAGCCGCCGGTGCCGCCTGCGGGTGGCGGCGGCAACGGGCACGGGGGCGGCGCCCCCAACTATGGGGCGCCGAATTATGGCGCGCGCTTGCGGCGGGCACGGCTGGGGCTGGCTTGCGGGATTGCCACCGTGTGTATGGTGTTCATCTCGCTGACCAGCGCGTACATCGTGCGGCAGGGGCTGCCGACTTTTGATGGGGCGTCGAATTCGTATGTGCGGGATTGGGGCCAGGTGGATTTACCGTGGCGGCTGCTGATCATCAATACGATCGTGCTGCTGGTGAGCAGCTTGACCATTGAATTAGCGCGACGGCAGGCAGCGCGGCGGGCGGCTCTGGCCTCGAAGGTAAGAGTTTCGGCGGGGAATGCGGATTCGTTTCCCTGGCTGGGGATTACGGTTTTGCTGGGCATTTCATTTCTTGCCGGACAGTGGCTCGCCTGGAGGGAATTGCATATCCGCGGGTTTTATGTGGACACGAATCCCAGCAGTTCGTTCGCGTTTCTGTTGACGATTACGCACGCGCTCCACCTTACCGGCGGAGTGATTGCGCTGTTGTGGGCGGCGAGCGCTTCCCTGCTGCACAAGCCGGCGGGTGCGCGGCGCATTGTGGTGGACATCACGGCATGGTATTGGCATTTCATGGCGGTGCTGTGGATTTATGTGTTTGGGTTGTTGAGTTTTGCGCGATAGGGAAAAAGCGTTAACCACGAAGGGCACGAGGGTTCACGAAGGTTGCAGAGATCCTTCGGCGGGCAGAGGACGCCCACCTCAGGATGACAAGGGAAAGGGGAACTTGAAGAATGGCTGACGCCGCGCTTGATCATGCCGCGCCGCACGGGTTGCCGGGGGAGTACGAGGCTCCGTTGTTTGGAGCTTATTCGAAGAAGGTGGGGATGTGGCTGTTTCTGGCCTCGGACTCGCTGACCTTCGGAGCGCTGCTTTTCGCCTTCAGCTACAACCGGATTTACACGACACCCTGGCCTACACCATTTCACGTGGCCAGTATCACCAACGCGACGATCATGACCGCGTGCCTGCTGTCGAGTTCGCTGACCATGGTGATGGGAGTGTTCGCGGCGCAGCGCGGCGACCGGGCCTGGACGCGGAACTGGCTGCTCGCCACCATGGCATTTGGCACGGCGTTCATCGTCTTGCATGGCATGGAGTGGAGCAAGCTGATCGACGAGGGGTTGACGATTCCGTGGTTTCTGAAGCTGGGTGCGGGCACGACGACGGGCGAGTTGGCGGATGTATCGAAAAGCACTCCGCAGTTTTCGGCGACGTTCTTCGGGCTGACAGCAATGCACATGCTGCACGTGACGATCGGCGTGATTTATCTGGGAGTAGTGGCGTTTCGCAAATGGTTTCTGCCGGCGCTGGCGGTGCTCTGGATTGCCGGGGCGTTGCTGATCCCATCCACTAACGTGTTTCACTATCCGGTTCACGCGTTGGGAATCGCGCTGGTGGTGGCCTCGATCATCCTGTTTTTGAAGTCGAAAGATTATGATGCGCAGGATGTGGAAGTCGCAGGGCTGTACTGGCACTTCGTCGATCTGGTCTGGATGTTTATCTTTCCGCTGGTTTACTTGATGTCGACGAGGATTGTGTAGCGATGCGGGGCTAGGGGCTGAAAGCCCGCTACAGGAATGGCGTTTATCGCAGCGCTGGAAGCGCTGCTCCGCCCAAAAAGCGAGGGGAAACAGAATGCACGAAGCCGCACATGATGACAGCAAGGGGCAGTATTTCTGGGTATGGGGAGCGTTACTGGTACTGACAGCGATTGAAGTTTGGCTGGGCTATAACCAGGTGTTTAAGGATCCCAGGCACATGCTCGAAGTCCTGCTGATTCTGTCGATCATCAAGTCGGCGCTGATCATTGGGTACTTCATGCACTTGAAGTTTGAGAAGGCGATCATGCGCTGGATGCTGGTGATCGCGGTGACAGGGTGCTTCATCATCATGTATTTCTTCTTCTTCCCGGATGCGGACCGGGTCCAACCTCCGCCAAGTGGTGTCGGCATACAGCAGGGTTAAAGTGGGTAAATGAGTTTGCGATCAAAGCTTCGCTGGGCGCTGTTGGCCTTGATTCTGGCGTGTGGGATCACTCCCGCGTTCGCCCAGGGCTGCGCCATGTGTGTTGCGAATGCCAAGGCAACGCCCAAGGAAGGCCAGCGGGCGCTCAATCGCGCGATTCTCGTGATGCTGGCTCCTCCGGTCGGCATCATGGTTTTCGGATTCGCCTTCGCCATCCGATACGGAAAACGGCGCGATCGAGAGAACGATCCCGACTCACAATAGGGCCCTGGTTGTACAGAGTGCGTGCCGGGCGACTTCTGTTCCGTCTGATTTGATCCCTTATAATAGAAAGATTCGGTAAGCGCTGCGGAAGCGCCTGAGTGGGTTCACTCGGGCGGACGGCTTGCCGACCCTTGATTCGATGCCTTCTGACGCTACTCGCACGCTTTCGAACCCAACGGAAAGCATTGTTGTGCGCGGGGCCCGCGTTCACAACCTCAAGAATATTGATTTCGATATCCCACACAATCAGTTGACGGTGGTGACCGGAGTTTCCGGTTCCGGCAAGTCGTCGTTGGCCTTTGACACGATTTATGCCGAGGGGCAGCGCCGGTATGTGGAGTCACTGTCGGCGTACGCGCGGCAATTTCTGGAGCGGATCGAGAAGCCGGATGCGGACACGATTGACGGGATCGCGCCTGCGGTTGCCATCAAGCAGAAAAATACGACGCGGAATCCGCGGTCGACGGTGGCGACGGCGACGGAAATTTATGACTATCTGCGGCTGCTGTTCGCGCGGGTCGGGCGGACGTACTGCGCGAAGTGCGGGCGCGAGGTTAAGAAGGATACGGTGGACGAGGTCGCGGACACGATTCTGGCGCTTGATCCGGGGACGCGGCTGCAGGTTTTGTTTCCGCTGGAGAGAACTGGGGCAGCGGTGCAGAATGCGGAACCTTCTCGTTCCGCGAAGTCGAAGAGAGCCACAGCAAAATCCCCACCCTTCGACAAGCTCAGGGCAGGCTTTCTCGCAAAGAACGCGAGAAATGGGGCACCCGCAGTTCAGCTGACCGAGGCCTTGAAGACTCGGCTGTTTGAGCTGCGGAAGGCTGGGTTCAACCGGCTTTATCAGGCAGGAGAGGTTTACGAGTTTTCTACGCCGGAATCTTTGCTCGATATCAACTTTGAGTTGCCGGTTTTTGTGTTGGTGGATCGGCTCGTCGTTTCGGCTGAATCCCGGACTCGCGTTGTGGATGCGATTGAGACTGCTTATCGGGAGTCGGGCGAGGTTATCTTTGAGCGGCCGGATCAGGATGCGGGATTGACAGACGCGGGCAAGGGCGCCCGCTCCACACAAGCAAAGATTCTGCGGTTTGCGCAGAGGTTTGAGTGCAAGGAGTGCGGCTTACGTTATGAGGAGCCGGAGCCTCGGCTTTTCTCTTTTAATAATCCGTATGGGGCTTGCCCGCGATGCCAGGGGTTTGGGAACACGATTGATTTTGATCTGGATCTGGTAATTCCGGACAAGCTGAAGACGATTGCCGAGTGTCCGATCGAGCCTTGGACCAAGCCAAAGTATCGTCCGCTATTTACCGATCTGAAACGGTTTGCCAAGGCGGCGGGGATTCCGCTGGATGTGCCCTGGATTGACCTGGAAGAGGAGCAGCGGAATTTAATCCTCAATGGCGAGGGGAAGTTTCTGGGGGTTCGCGGGTTCTTCAATCACCTGGAGCGCAAGAAATACAAGCTGCACGTTCGCGTATTCTTGAGCCGCTATCGCGGATATTCGCTCTGCTCGACTTGCCACGGAACGCGGCTGCGGCTGGAGGCCCGGCAGGTCAAGATCAAGGGGCGCAACATTTGCGAGGTATGCTCGCTGACGGTGGAAGATGCGCTGCGTTTTTTTGAGCAGGTGGAGCTGAGTCCACAGGAAGCGGAGATTGCCGAGCGGTTGCTAGAGGAGATACGGGAGCGGTTGCGGTTTCTGAATGATGTCGGCCTCGAATATTTAACTCTCGACCGGTTGTCTTCCACGCTCTCAGGCGGCGAGGCTCAGCGGATTCAGCTGGCAACTTCTCTTGGCTCGCGGCTGGTGGGAACTTTGTATGTGCTGGATGAGCCATCGATCGGGCTGCATCCGCGGGATACGCACCGGCTGATCAAGATTCTGCACGGGCTGCGCGACTTGGGGAATACGATTCTGGTGGTGGAGCACGATCCGGACATTATGCGCGCGGCGGACCGGATTCTTGATCTGGGACCGGGAGCGGGCGAGAACGGCGGCAAGTTGGTTGCGGAGGGGACCTACGACGAGATCTTGCACAATCCGGTTTCGCTGACTGGGCGCTATCTTTCAGAAGACTTGCGCATTCAGCCGCCGCTGCTGCGGCGCAAGCCAGGAGCGCAGCAGATCAAGATCTCCGGCGTGCGGGCCAATAATCTGAAGGGCGTGGACATCAGCATTCCGCTGGGGATGCTGGTAGCGATTACGGGCGTGTCGGGTTCGGGCAAGTCGACGCTGCTGCATCAGGTGCTGTACCGGGCGCTGGCAGCGGCGAAGCAGCAAGCCGGAAATGGAGCTACGGGTCCAGCGGCGAGTTGGGAGAGCCTGGAGGGCGATCAGTTTATCGAGGAAGTAGTTCTGGTCGATCAGTCGCCGATCGGGCGGACGCCGCGATCGAATCCGGTTACGTACATCAAGGCCTTCGATGCGATGCGCGAGTTGTTTGCGTCCCTGCCCGAGGCCAAGAAGCGCGGGTTCGGGGCAGGACATTTCTCGTTCAACATTCCGGGCGGGCGTTGCGAGACTTGCCAGGGCGACGGCACGGTCACGGTGGAGATGCAGTTTCTGGCTGACGTGGAACTGATTTGCGAGCAGTGCAAAGGCACACGCTACAAACCGACGGTACTCGAGGTGCGGTATCGCGGGAAGAATATTCACGAAGTGCTGAACCTGACGGTGAAGGAAGCGCTGAAGTTTTTTGCCGAGGCGCCCAAGATTACCGAGAAACTGCGGTCGCTGGAGGAAGTTGGGTTGGGATACTTGCGGCTGGGGCAGTCGGCGACCACGCTTTCAGGTGGCGAAGCGCAACGCATGAAGCTGGCGGCGCATCTGCAGCCAGCGTCGCGGGAAGCGAGCCGAGGGCCGGGGAGCGAGGCGCGCCTGAAACGGCGGCTGCTCTACATTTTTGACGAGCCTACGACCGGGCTGCATTTTGACGACGTCAGCAAACTCCTGGCGGCCTTTCGGCGTCTGATTGAAGCAGGGGGATCGATTGTCGTCATCGAGCATAATCTTGAAGTCATCAAGACAGCGGACTGGGTGATCGATCTGGGCCCCGAGGGCGGGAGCCGCGGCGGCAAAGTGGTGGGAGCGGGGCCGCCGGAGGCGATTGCCAAGCTGGCGGGTTCTTACACCGGAAAATATCTGGCGCATATTCTGAATGGCAATGGAGCATCGCGTTCCAATGGTCGCTCGTAGGCTCGTCGATCGCAAGCTCGCGGTGGTCGTGCTGGCGGCGTGCGCGCTTCTGGCTTGGGCGAAGTTTGCGGGCGCTCAAGCGGCGAACCCGACTCCGGGTTCGAATCAAGCTCCTACGCAATCTGCGACACCGGCGGATTCGCAATCCCAAGACACGGGCTCGTCTTCGTCATCGTCCTCCAGCGTTCATCACAAGACCGGCAAGAACGTCCATCACACGACGGTGGCCGAAGAAGTCGGACCTCCGCCAGAGATTGCGAAGGCCGAAGAGTTCATTCAGAAGAAAGATTATGCGGCCGCTGAACCTTTGCTGCGTAAGGTGGTGGGCGATGATTCGACGAATTATGTGGCGTGGTTTGAACTGGGTTTTGTGGAGAACGGCCTCGGCAAGATGAACGATTCCATCGCCGCGTACCGCAAATCGGTGGAGGCCAAGCCGGATGTTTTTGAGTCGAACCTTAATCTAGGCCTGCAGCTGGCCAAGGCCGGTCAACCCACTGCCGAGTCTTTTCTGCGCGCCGCCACGCAACTGAAGCCCACGAGTCATATTGCCGAGGGTCAGGCGCGGGCGTGGCTCTCACTTGGGCATGTTCTCGAAGCATCCAAGCCAGACGAGGCGGTGGCGGCGTACCGGCAAGCTTCGGCGTTGACGCCGAAGGATCCGGAACCTTACCTCACGGCTGGCCTCCTTTTGGAAAAAGAAAAGAAGTTTTCTGACGCCGAGCACGAATACAAGCAGGCGATTGCGTTGTCTCCGTCGTCCGATGCCTTGACCGGGCTGGCCAACATTTACATGCACAACAAACGGTTGCCCGAGGCAGAGGTGGATCTGCGCAAACTGGTCGCGATGCATCCCAGGGAGGGTGCGGCGCGCATTCAGTTAGGTCGAGTGCTGGCGGCGGAGGGCAAGAACGACGATGCGATTGCCGAACTGGAGGCGGGCGAGAAACTGGCGCCGGGGGACGTTTCCCTGCAGCGCGATCTCGCCGATCTCTATGCAATTGCCAAGAAGAACGACCAGGCCGAAACGGCTTATCGCGCACTGCTGACCGCCAGTCCCAATGATGCCGCGCTCCACCAGAGTCTGGGCAAGGCGCTGGTCGAACAGAAAAAGTTTGTCGAGGCGCAGAAAGAGTTTCTAGTGGCAGTGAAATTGAAGCCGGATTTCGGGGAAGCCTACGGCGATTTGGCCTTCGCCGCCAGCGAAAACAAGGACTATCCCCTAACGCTCAAGGCTTTGGATATGCGAATTAAGTTCCTGCCGGAGAATGCATCGACTTATTTCATGCGGGCTTCGGCTTACGATCATCTCGGGGATCTCAAGCGGGCGGCGGTGAATTTTCACCTCTTCCTGAATACAGCGCAGGGGAAGTATCCTGATTATGAATGGCAGGCGAAGCACCGGCTGATTGCGATCGAGCCGAAAAAATAATTCGCCTGCGGGACTGGAATCATGCTTGGGGTGCGGAACGTATTGCGATTCTGGGGAGTCGCCACGCTGCTGGCGCTCGCGGCAGTGACGGCTTGGGGCGCGCCCAGTGCCGAGCCTACGGTCGATGAGTTGAAGGCGCGGCTGGCTTCGGCGAGCGTTGGCGACCGTCCTCATCTCTGTGTCCAGATCGCTCAGAAGCAACTCACCGAGGCCGACAAGTTGTATGCCGCCGACGAAGTCGAGAAGGGCCAGGCGGCGCTGGCGGACGTGGTGGCTTATTCGGAATTAGCCCGCGACTACGCGATTCAGTCGCATAAATATCAAAAACAAAGCGAGATTGCGGTGCGCGCGATGACTCGCAGGCTCACTGAGATGCTGCACTCGTTCGCGCATGAAGACCAGGCGGCGGTGCGCGACACCATCAACCGGTTGCAGCGCGTGCGGGATGATCTGCTCAAGGCCATGTTTCCGAAAGGCGCGAAATGACTGCTTCCCTGCTTCGGGCTTTCTTCCTTCGCTGGCCACGGCTTCAGTTCTGCGTGAGTGTGGCGCTGTTACTGGCTGCTGGAACGATGGTGCACGCGCAGCGGCATCGCGAGCCGCTGACGCAATCGGAGATCGACCAGATTCGCGACGCCAGTTGGGAGCCCAAACAGCGGCTCACGCTCTATGTTCAGTTCTCCCGGGCGCGCCTGGTAAAGCTGGAGGAGATGCGGAGCGATCCCAAGATCAAAGACCGGCCGCGGCGGACGCACGACATGCTCGCTGACTTCCTGCTGCTGTACGACGAACTCAATGACAATATCGATACCTATGTCGACCGCAAGGACGATATCCGCAAGCCGTTGAAGATGATTATCGAGGCCGACACCGAGTTTCAGGCCAAGCTGCGTGGGTTGAAGGATGCGGCCGATGTTCCAGCCGCGGAGTTGCAGCAGTACGAATTTGTTCTGACCGATATTCTCGATACCGTAGACACTTCGGCGCAGGACCATCGCAAATTGCTGGCGGACCAGGAAGACGCCGCGAAGCATAAGAAACTGAATGCGCCGGGGAGTGTGAAGACCGAGGGCAAGTAGGAATAGGTCGGGCGTCAGGTCTTGGGAGTTCGGTATTAGGTGATGAAAATGATCTTAATCGCCGAGGTCGCGAAGAAAACCCGCGGAGAACGCCGAGGAATCCTTTGCAGTTGCCCTTCTCAGCGGCCTCTGCGGCCTTCCTCCGCGACCTCGGCGATTAAAGGCTTTCGCATCCCGCGCTCAAGAGCCGGCCTGCTTTCCGATGACTCGGCAGTCGTCCACCGTTTCACGCCTTGGTAGTGCCTGCATCCGTTCGCTCGTCGAGGTCGGCGGACGCTACTACTTCCCGATCGTGCTAATCTAGGCTCACTGTGCGTGACGGGCTGCTCGAAATCTTCCAGGAAACCTATACGGGCCTTCGCCCGGCGACCGCCATCCCTGAATTAAAAATCGAGTTTTTTGCTTTTGCCAATGTGAACAACACCATCCGGCTGCGGGACGGACGCCTGCTGGTGCGGCTGTCGGATCTGCTGGAAGGGGCTCCGGACACGGTTCTGCGGGCCATCGCCCATATTCTGCTGGCCAAGATGTATCGCCAGCCGATTGATCGCGGGCAGGCGGCGCGCTATCGCAAATATGTGGCCAGCCATGAGATCGTGCGCAAGACGCATCTGGTGCGGCAGATGCGAGGACGCAAGCGGCTACGCCCGGCGCGTGGAATCGTCTACGACTTGGACGCGATTTTTGAAACTCTGAACACACGCTTCTTTCACGGGCTGATGGCCCGCCCACGCATGAGTTGGAGCCAGACCAAGACTCGGCGGATTCTCGGGCACTACGATCCGGCGCACAACGCGATCATCATCAGCCGCATCTTCGATCATTTCGCCGTCCCGGCGTATGTGCTGGAATACATCGTCTACCACGAGATGCTGCATCTGAAACATCCGGTGCGGCTGCGGGGGAGCCGGCGATGCGTGCATTCGGCGGAGTTTCAGGCAGAAGAAAAACTTTTCCCGCACATGGCGCAGGCCAATGCTTTTCTGAAACGGATGTGAGGGACTTTAATTCGTCCCGGCCACGGCTCGCGGCGGCGCATTCTTCACGTATTTGTCGAACCAGCGCAGCATCTCATAGACCAGTTGTTCATTCGACTCCAATGCCGTATACCAGTGCGGTTCGTGCGGCAGCATGACCAGGCGCGTGATGCCGCCGTTGCCCCGAATGGCTTCGAATAGCCTGATTCCCTGCAGGGGCGTAGTACCGGGATTCGCGTCTTCGGCACCGTGCATGATGAGCAGCGGGATCTTGATTTTGTCGGCGAAGAAAAATGGAGAGACTTTCAGGTAGACGTCCTGTGCCTCCCACACCGATCGCCGCTCATTCTGAAAACCGAACGGCGTGAGCGTTTTGTTGTAGGAGCCGCTAGTCGCGACGCCGGCGCGGAATAAATCAGAGTGTGCCACGAGATTGGCGGTCATAAGAGCGCCATGGCTGTGTCCGGTGACGCCGATGCGGTCAGGGTCGGCAACGCCGAGAGACACCGCTTCATCGACCGCGGCTTTCGCGTCGGCAACGAGCTGGTCCAGATAAGTGTCGTAGGCTTTCTTGGGATCGCCGATGATGGGGAACGCCGCGTTATCGACGATGGCGTAGCCGCCGAGGAGCAGCAGCCGGTATTCGTAGAGCTGGGTGAAAGTGGCCTGCGAACCGGTAACCTGTCCGGCGGTCGAAGGGTCCGCATAGTCAAGAGGATAGGCATACAGAATCGTGGGCACGCGCGTGCCCTCTTTATATCCAGGCGGAGTGTAGAGCGTGAACGACAGGTCTAGCCCGTCGGCGCGCTTGTACTTGACCAGGCGCTTCTTGATGGCGCGCACTTCGGGCGTGGGATCGGGAATGTGGGTGACCGCAACGCTCGATGAAGTCAGTGTGGCTTCTCCCGCGGGGGCATTGTCGACGGATTTTCCGAGAGTGTGGAGGAACGCGTTCGGCGGATCGGTCGGAGTTTGATGCCAGGTGAGGAATGTGTGCGTGTCCGGTCCGGTAAAGGAGAGGAAGAGTTCGAAGGCAGTCTTGTCGCTGCGAAACAGGCGTTCGGATTTCAGCGTGCTGAGATTGAGCCGGTCGAGAAATGGGCGATTGCCGTCGGGCGAAGCGCCGGTGCCGGCAAGGTAGATCGAATCGCCTTCCTGTCGAATCACCCGGACGCCGTTGGCCAACTCGCGTTTCACGGGCCGGCCGGGGTTGGCGTAGCTTTCATCGGTAGAGAGATCCCACAGCAGGCGGGGCTTCTGTTGAGGATCGTCGACGTTAAGAATGAAGCCCTTTCTCCAGTGGCGATTGTTATCGTACTCGGAAAGCAGAGCCGTGCTGGGTTGCTCGCTCCAGTCCAAGCCGGCGTAGCGCTGCTGCATGCGGCTGATTTCGACCGCGGGCGAGGTGAATGGCGCCTTCAGCAGCATGATCTTGTCGCGCTCCGGAACATTCACATTCCAGTCGCCGCCATCGAGGGCTTCGGCGTAGACCAGCGTTGCGGGGTCCGTAGCGCGCCAGGAAAAATCGCGCGGACCCGTGGGCACGCCGTGGATGGGAACACGATCGGCCAGGGGAAGCGATGCGATCGTGTGAGTAGCAATGTGCGAGCCTTGGCTAACATCCCAGACTTCGACTTCCTTCGGGAAGCGATCGTAAGTGGTGACGTAAGAGTAGGGCTTGTGGATGGCGGTGACGAGGACGTGCCGGCCATCGGGCGCGGGATCGAGCGATTCGTAATTCGCCGGTTTGCCGATGGGCGTGATTGCCGAAGTGGGGGCATTGACCAGGGCGAGTTGCGAGGCGGCGTAGTAATCGAAGACGTCTTCGTCGTGCTTGTTGGTGAGCGTGTCGCGGTTTTCGTACGTGCTGCTCTGCCCTTTTTCGCCGGTGGTTTCTTGAATGCTGGGGCCGGGCGGCAGGACCGGTTGGGGCGGCGGCGCGCCCATGCCTTTGGGGACAAGTTTGACCAGCAGCGTTTTCTGGTCGGGCATCCATTGCACAGCATCGTCGAACATGGGGTTGAGGCGCACGCCGGGGACGCTATGGACCGCGCCCGTCCTGGCGTCGCCGACCCAGAGCTCGACCGACTCGCTGGCGAGATTCACGAAGGCGAATCGCTTGCCGTCCGCAGCCCAGATGGGTTCGCCGGGACAGGCGCCGGCGGGAAGCGCGATCTTGATAGGCGCCGACTGATTTTGCGCGGCATCGCTTTGCTCCCCAACGACGACGTGCACCAGTGTGAATCCGGTGGCGCAGGGAGTGATCCCATAGCCGCCCGGAGTATCGTGCTTGCTGTGATTCCTGGGCTCGACGCGCACGCCTGCGAGGCGCAAGAAAGGCGTTGCGACGCGCGAGATCGACGGGTACTCCTGCAAGGACACGAGCAGAATCGAGTCGTTGGTCGGGCTCACCATCGGCCGCGGCAGCGAGGGCGCGAGCATCACGTCCAGAATGTTTTTCGGCGGCAGGTTGTAGCCGGATGCAGTCTCGGATGGTTTCGCGGGAGCTGAGGCGGCTTTCGATGAGGGCGAGGATGTTTGCGCCGCCACTGGCTGAACTGCGATGAGCGTGCACGCGCATGCTGCGCAGGCGGCGAGGGCTCCGACGAAAAGACGATTCAAGGCGTTTCGAACTGGCATAAGGTTAGCTCCGAATCAAACGAACACTATCGGGTTTCCTTCTAGCCTTGCTGCAATGATCAGCTCTTGCAGATCGGTTATGAATTCCACCATCTCTTTGCTGACGTGCCTCTCTGATCGCTGAACCTGCCGAAGTTCTGCCTCCAATCGGGAAAGGCTTTCCGATCCGATGACGTCACCTGCGTGAGTCCCGGAATAGAGCACTTTTGACAGGACGACGGAATTCTTATCGAGGTAGAGTTTGGCTTCTTCTCTCAGAAACGCGATCAAACTGACGTTGCCTAGTCTTTTGCTTATTGACGCCCGAGTTTCAGAAGGGTACTTCCTATCAAAAGACTGCTCCACAGCCAAGTCCGCGCAATAGTACTCGCCCGTGGTTGGCTCGCGATAGGCACCCGCTGCATCGGCGTCGAACGGCAGATGCTGTTTGTTTCTATAGACGACAGCGTCCAATCCCATAGGCGGCTTATCGTTTCCGGCTGAGATTCTACCTGAATTGGTCCAAAAAGATGTCGTGCTGGAGCTTGGAGAAACGGGGGACTTCATGAGGCCGACGTTCTTTATCCCGCCTCGCTTAACAAGCCCTAATTCCGCTCGGATGACGGCGATTCGCCATCTCCCGAGCGGAGAAACTCAAACCCAGCCCGGTTCTCACGAATGCGTTGTGAGAAGTCGGGAGCGTCGTTCACCGCGTTCGCGACGGGATTAATGTAAGCCAGCGCCTTCAGCTCAGAAAAAGGCAGCTTGCCGGCGAAGAAGCCGCCGCGATAGAGCATCTCCGGGGCGCGCCCGTTTAACAGAACCCACCACGAGTAGCGCGAGCTTCCGGCCGGCATGTGCCCCGTGGCGGCCATGTTGGCGAATATGCCGGTGGTGCAGTTGTTGGTGACGGCATTGAACCATCGTGCGTCGTCCCGCAGCCGGTTGGCTTGGCGGAGATACTGCAGAAAGAGATCGCGCGACCATTGCGGGCTGGCCGTAGTGTGGAAGAGATATACCTTCTCGCCGGAGCGATAGTTGGTGCGCAGACGGATGAGATCGCGTTCACTGGCCAGCACGTAAATGATGGTGAACTGCCGAAAAAACGAGCGCAGCGGCGAATAGCCCTGGCCGGTCTGGTATCGCGCCTCGATCGAGGCCGCCACATAGTCGTTGTCGCCGAACTGGAAACTGATGATGGGATGCGCAATCCAGGGCGAACTCCAGTAGTCCACGAAGAAGTCAACGCCCCGGATTTGCGAGAGGAATACTTCCTTGGTAAGCCACTCGCAGGTGAAGTCCGCTTCGGCGCGGTAGTAGCAATGCCGAAAATTGTGGATGGTCACGTGGTCGCCGCTGATTTCGGCCCACGGCGTATGAGAAAGATTCGACTGCCAGTCGTGATCGTTGGATGGCTTGAGCGAGAGCCAGCAGATCAGCACGATAAGAAAGCAGGTGAAGCAGGCGGCGAGCCTGAAGGCTCGACTTTTTACGATCACAAGAAAAGCCGTGAGCACTACCAGATAAATCGCCGGGAGCAGCCATTCTCGGCCGGCGCGCGAAAAGTCAAAATACAGCGCGGCCAGAGCCCATGCGCTGAGGCAAGCCGACAGTAGCCAAACGGCCACGATCCCGAACAACCGCAGAGCGCGCATCAGGCGGTCCGCCGCAGGGAATACGGAAGTGTCCCGGCGGGCTTAAACAGCGTGGAACGGTCTCGTGCGGCTGGTTGCTGGTAGGAATGCAACTCGCGTTTCCTTTCCACTCGCAGAGGGATTGTACACTCCGGTTGCCGAGTCCCTTAACGACAACCGACGCAGTCAGCGCTAGAATGCAGGACCATGCAGATACCGGGAGCCTTGCCAAGGTTTCTTAAGGCTTGGTGGGCCGCTGCTTCACCATTTGCCTTTTTGTTTGCGGGACGAATCCTGTGGGAGAAAACAATATGGACATGGTCACGGGGACCGCAGATGGTCGGGTTCTCCCTATGGCATATTTATCCCGGCTTTGCGTTGGTCGGAGTCCTGTGTTGCTTCGCACTCGCGCTGTGGCTCGTGATTGCGGTTCCTTACGCAATCGTGCGTCGTCGCGAAATTGAACCCTGGGATTGGTTGATGATGGCAGTTTCGGTGATGGTCATTGTCGCGCTGGCTATTCCCGACGCCTTCTTCGCCTCTTCGGATTAGCTATGACAACTCGCCAGCAATCCGGGTACAGAGGGAAATGCCATGTTAACAACGCTAATGGAGAAAATTCGGTGTCTAAATCGTGTATGCGGCCTTTTGTCATCACCGTTCTACTCATAGCTGTTTTATCGGGTTTGGGTGCGGCACAGGACAAGACGGAACCCGAAGGCGAATACGCTGTGCAGAAATGTCGACCAAAGGCGATAAGCCGCAGTGCCGGCAGATCTCCGGAGTTCCACGTTCGAAAGGGAGACACATATAGAAATTCGCCGGTTGTCGCTTTCGAGATTCTGGAGTCGGGCGAAGTAGCTCAGGCAGTCTTAAAGCGAAGTTCTGGCCTCGCTGAGATGGACAATTCCGCGCTGAGGTGGGTGCAGGGACTAAAGTTCAACAGGCGCCCCGGATGCGGTGTCATAGAAAGCAGCCTGGACATCGTAATCGACTTCAAGTAACTGAGAAATCTCGATAGCGCTCACAACGAAATCAAACGGCTTGTAATTTTCCGACTGCTTCGCTGCACCCCCGCGCCGTTCAAGGGCGAAAATACACCGTGTGATCCCGATCACATGCGATTGTGATGCGGCGGATTGACTGGCCCGGCGAGGCGGGACTATCCTTGAAGTTGAAATTGAAATTCATTTTCAAAATGGCGGGCGTTCGTTATCTCGGCCATTGGTTTGAGGCACTCTTAAAATGCTTGAAGCTTTCATCATTACGCTGCGCGAAGGGGTTGAGGCGGCGCTCATTGTCGGCATCACCCTGGCCTACCTGACCAAGATCGGGCGGCAGGAACTGCGCAAGACCGTGTACGCGGCGCTGGCCGCGGCTTTTCTGGGCAGCATCGGCGTGGCCATTGTGCTTTCCCGGACTCACCTGAATGAAGACGCCTTTGAGGGCTGGGTGATGCTGGTAGCCTCCTTCTTCGTCGCCACCATGGTGGTTTTCATGATGAAGACGGGACGGAAGCTGAAGGGCCAGATCGAGGGCAAGATCGGGCTGCTGGCGGGCAACGATGCGTGGTTCGGGCTGTTCATCTTTATTTTCCTGATGGTGCTGCGGGAGGGCGCGGAAACCGTGCTCATGCTGGCCGCCGTCTCGTTGAACTCGACCGCGCTACTGAGTTTCCTGGGGACGCTGCTGGGCGTGCTCGCCGCGGTTGCGTTTGGCGTGATGTTCGTCAAGGGCAGCGTGCGCATTAACTTGCAGAAGTTCTTCAAAGTCACGACGGCCATTATGTTCCTGGTGGCGGCGCAGCTGCTGGTCTCCGGGCTGCATGAATTGTCGGAGAGCGGCGTCCTGCCCTCGTCCAAGCGGGAGATGGCGATTATTGGGCCGATCGTCAGCAATGAGTGGTTTTTCTTTGTAACCATTCTCGCTCTGGCGGCGCTCATGGTGCTGTTCGAAGCCAAGCGGCGCGAACCCGTGTTGGTCGCGGTGTCGCCGGCCGAGCGACGGAAGGCCGCGTGGAGCGTCCGCCGCGAGCGCATGTGGATGATCTCCGTCCTCACTTGCTCGTTTATCTTCATCACGCTGATCACAGTAGAGTTTGTGAATGCCAAGAGCGTCAGCAATATCCCTGCGGGGACCGAGGTGACGTTCACCAACGGACGGCTGAGCATTCCGCTAGCGCAGATTTCCGACGGCGATCTGCACCGCTTTCAGGCGCAGGAGAATGGGACCGCAATCCGTTTCTGGCTGTATCAGAAACCCGACGGAAAAATTGCGACCGTATTCGATGCCTGCCAGATCTGCGGGTCGGTTGGTTTTTACAAGGGCCCCAACGGAGTGGTTTGCAAGAACTGCTCGGCGCCCATCAATTCGCAGTCGGTGGGGACGTCGGGCGGGTGCAACCCGGTACCGCTCAAGGCCACGCAGACGGCGGACGCGGTCATTATCGAGGAGGCGGACATTGCGTCTGGCGGACGCATGTTCGAGCAACCGTAACCGATGTTCGTGCGAATGGTTTACGAATCCTTCCGTCGCCAGAAGCGGCGCAAGTTGCTGGCCGGGGCGGCCATCACGCTGGGCGTGACCGTGGCGACCGCGATGATTGCGGTGGCCACCGACATCGGCGATAAAATCAATCGCGAACTGCGCACCATCGGTGCCAACCTGGTTGTGACCCCCGAGGAAGACTCGCTTGACGTAGAAATCGGCGGGGTGAACCTCAAGCCTCCGACCGACGGAGCTTTTCTCAGCGAAGCCGACCTACCCAAGATCAAAGGAATTTTCTGGCACAACAACATCACAGGGTTTGCGCCGATGCTGCCGGTCAACGTGGTGATTCTGCGCAATCGTAACGTGCTGCACGTGACGCTTCTGGGGACATATTTCGCGAAGCAACTTTCGTTTGGGAAAGAAACCTTCACTACGGGTGTGCGCAGCACGCATTCTTGGTGGAGGGTTTCTGGAGCGTGGCCCGACGATAATTCCGTCCTCGAAGTATTGCTCGGGGAGCGGTTGGCCGCTCGTCTGGGCAACAAAACCGGAGACGACATCGAGTTCGACGCTGGTTTATTCCATGTGAGCGGGATTCTTTCCACGGGCGGGTCGGAGGACGACGAGATCGTCGCGCCGCTTGGTCTGGCTCAGGGAATCCTTCGCCGACCTGGCGCCGTACGGCGCGTGTATGTGAGCGCGCTTACCAAGCCAGAAGACGCCTTCGCCCGCCGTGACCCCAAGAGTTTGTCGGGAGCGATTTACGATCGCTGGTACTGTTCGCCGTATCCGCAGTCGATTGCGTTTCAGCTGGCGGAGGCAATTCCGCATTCTCACGCCGAGCAGATCCGGCAGGTCTCGCAGAATGAAGGTGCGGTCTTCACCCGCATCGAAGGGCTGATCTTCCTGATCACGCTGGCCGCCTTGTTCGCGTCGGCGCTGGCGGTCTCCGCGGCGATGGCGACGACCATGTTTGAACGCCGCGCCGAAGTTGGGCTGATGAAAGCGCTGGGCGCCGGAAAACTCGCTGTGGCGTCGATCTTCTTTGCCGAGGCTACGCTGCTCGCATTGATCGGAGGCCTCGCGGGGTTTGTCGTAGGCAGCGTGCTCGCTCGCCAGATTGGGCATTCGATTTTCAATTCCGACATTTCCATTCCACCGGTGCTGTTGCCCGTAATTTTGTCGATTGCGGTGATGGTTACGTTTGCGGGCAGCGCGACGGCGATACGGCGCGCGGTTGGAATGGATCCGGTGTTTGCCTTGCGAGGTGAGCTGTGAGCGCTCCGATTTCACACTCGGCTGGTTCACACTCAGCTGGTTCAAGCCCAGCAAGAGATGTTGCGGCCAGCCGGGAACATGTTCCCCACACTTCCATGTTTCTGCGCATGCTGGTGCGGGCGGCGGTGCTGCGGCGTGGACGCGCTGTATCTGCGCTGTTCGCCATGGTGGTGGCAGCGGCGGTGGCTACGGCAATGCTGAACCTCTACGTCGACGTACAGGCGAAACTCCAGCGGGAGTTTCGCAACTACGGTGCGAATATTATCGTCGTGGCGAGAGACCGCTCAGGAAAAGACGGCGCTTCCCTACCCCCCGATACGCTGGCGCGTGTGGATGCTGTTCTCGCCGGTCACGGGATCGCAGCTCCGTTTGGGCTAGTCGTAGCGCGCACCAGCGACGGGCAGCCGATTGTGGTGGCCGGAACGGATTTTGAGCGGGTGCGGCAACTAGATCGCTGGTGGTCGGTCAGTAGGTGGCCCTCGGCTCCGCATCAAGCTTTGATCGGGGTACGCGCATTGCCGGCGGTAGCACCGAAGAATCAGGATTTCGATCTGAGCTTCCAGGGGCGGACTCTGCGCGTCTCCCCCGCGGGTACGGTGCAGACCGGAGCCGCGGAAGACAGCCGTATTTATGTTCCGCTGGCCGACTTCGTCGCATGGACGGGACTCCAGCCGTCGACCATTGAAGTCGCTGCGAGCGGATCACCTGAAGAAGTAGCCGCGATCATGAACCAACTGACACAGGCGCTTCCGACCGGAGATGTTCGCCCGGTGCGGCAGATTATGGAAGGCGAAGCCCGCGTGCTGGGCAAGACTCGCGCGACCTTGCTGGCGGCGGCTGCGCTCATCATTCTTACGGCGGCGTTATGCGTGCTTTCGACGTTGACAGGATGGGTATTCGACCGGCGCCGCGATTTCGCCATTATGAAAGCGCTGGGCGCATCAGGGCGGTTGCTCAACGGATTCTTTGCGGCGGAAGCCGCGGTGCTCGGCGCGACCGGCGCGCTGATCGGATTTGTAGTGGGTATCGGCATTGCGGCCTGGATCGGGCGGGTTAACTTTCACGCTCCCGTGGTGCCGCGCCTGAGTGTGCTTCCCATAGTTTTGGCTGGTAGCATGGCGGTGACTTTGTTGTCGGCGATCCTCCCCATCTCGCTGCTGCGCCGGGTGCAGCCGGCGGTGATTCTGAGGGGTGAGTGAAATGATTCAGATCAAAGACGTGACGAAGCTCTACCCCGCCAAGGAAACGGGCAACAGCTCGGGCAAAGACAGCATTCACGCCCTCGACCACATCTCGCTGCATGTGGCGCCGGGAGAGTGGCTGTCGATCATGGGGCCGTCAGGGTCGGGAAAATCGTCGCTGGTAAATCTGATTGGTTGCCTGGACCGGCCGTCGTCGGGCGAGATCTGGCTCGATGGGCAGAATGTGGCCGGGATCTCTGCGGCGGACCTGAACAGGGTGCGCGCGGAAAAAATTGGATTCATCTTCCAGCAGTTTCATCTGATTCCCTTCCTCACCGCCGTCGAAAATGTCATGCTGGCGCAATATTTTCACAGCATGACCGACCAGAAAGAAGCAGTTGAGGCGCTCACCCGCGTGGGTCTGGGCGATCGCGCGCATCACCTCCCGTCTCAAATGTCGGGCGGGGAGCAGCAGCGGGTGTGCATTGCGCGGGCGCTCATCAATGATCCCAAGATTATTCTCGCCGACGAGCCGACGGGCAATCTCGACGCGCAAAATGAGGAAATCGTGCTCCGGCTGCTGCGCGAATTTCATCAGCAGGGCCGCACGATCGTGATGGTCACGCATGATCCGGTGGTGGCGCGGCTAGCTGACCGCCGCATTGAGCTTCATCACGGCAAAATTGCCTCGCAGGAAATCTTTTCTCTGGCCGACGAAGAACAACTCGATGAAGTCCTAGAAGAGCTCTGGGTGCTGGCCGAGCACGGAGAGATCGCCGAAGTCGAGCGCATGGAAGTTCACGGCGCGCTGCCCGTCAGCCTGGCGGTTGAAAAGATGATTGAGATGGGATTTGTGGTTTCGACCCCGCATCCCCCGGAGCCGCACGATCACAAGCCGTTCGTGAATCCCTGCCACGACGCGTTGAAGCCGGTCGCTGCGTCGCTGGGCGACGGCACGCTGATCGTCGAACTCACCCCTCGCGGGCGCGAGCGCGCCGGCAGCATTATCCGGCGCCACCGGCTGGCGGAGCGTCTCTTCACCGACAGCCTGGCGATGGACAGCGAGTCGGAAATCGAGCAGCAGGCCTGCAAGTTCGAGCACATCCTTTCGCCCGAAGCGACCGACAAGATCTGCACGTTCCTGGGGCATCCGCGGACCTGCCCCCATGGAGCACCGATACCACCGGGGCCGTGCTGCGGGCGTGGCGGAGCTTACGACAAGCTCATGAAGGACCTGGAACAGGTTGAGCCCGGTCGCCGCTTCACGCGGGATGAGATGAATGAGCGATAATGACCCGCCTAGATTTCCAACGGTTAACTCGACTGCGGTTACGCGACGCAAGAACGCTATTAGGAGGTGGGAATAGCGAAGGTGCTTATTATCTGACGGGTGTGGCAGTTGAATGCGCGCTGAAATCTGCAATAGCTCGAAAGACTCGGCGACACGACTTTCCGCCCAAGCCGAAAGTTGTCTATGGCGTTTACGACCACGATTTAAATAAACTACTTGTGGCTGCAGGTTTGGATGCCGTATTGGATACAGCTGCGGCAGCCAATCCCGTTCTCAGGGCCAATTGGGCCCTTGTAAAGGACTGGACGATAGAGAGTAGATATTTGGCAAGCGGCCCAAACGGCGACGAGTTGTATCGCGCTGTGGCAGGTCGAAATGGAGTTCTTGGATGGCTACGACAGCACTGGTAAACAGGGACCTGGAGATCGGGCGAGAAATTCTTGCCGCGTTGACTAAGGCGGGTATCACCGTGAACGTTGCGTTTTGGGCTTACGTGCCGCAGATCAGCGAATGGCAATTGTTTATCGCCACACCACTGGTCGACTCCAAAGGCTCAAAGTTGGCGTATGAAAAAGTCTTGCGCATACTTCACGATTCCGGAATGGACCCCGAACTTCCGTGGAGGAGGATTTTTCTGCGCAGTCCAAAGGACCCCGTATTGAAGACCTTGGAGGATCGAACGAGCTACAGTGGTCCGATTGACATCGAAGAATACGAGAATTTTCCCAAGGGAGCTCCAAGCGCGTACTACGTCACTTATGCTCCGCACCCGGGCGGGACGTTCAGAACTCTGAACGTGGGTGTCGGCGATAGGTTCGTTGAGGATGCCTACGTCTACGGCGCGACCTGGCTCGTTACCGGGCTCGATCATCTGAGGGAATTGTTGTTGAAACTCCGAGTGAGTCGGGATGCAATACAGTCAGCCTTCGAAGAAATAGCCGCCAAAAAGAGAGCCTTGATTCCTAATGTACAGGTGCGTGTCCGGGATTTCAGACGGCTGAGACCGGCTTGAGCGTGACCACGCGACGCCCCACCATCGGCGTCTTTGACTCCGGCTTCGGCGGCCTCACTGTCCTTAAAGCTTTACTTGAACTTATCCCCGACGCAGACTACGCCTATTTCGGCGATACCGCCCGCCTGCCCTACGGCTCGAAGTCGGTCGAGACGGTAGCCCGCTACGCGGTGGAGGCGGCGCACTACCTCGAATCACACGGCGCGCAAATGCTGGTCATCGCCTGCAATACGGCGACGGCCCTGGCACTCGACCAGATCACGGCCGGGGCGCATGTTCCGGTGATTGGAGTGATCGAGCCGGGTGCGGAGGCTGCCGCAGCCGCGAGCAAGAAAAAAAAGATTGTCGTGATTGGAACCGAGGCTACCGTCAGCAGCCATGCCTACCGCAAGGCTCTCGAAGGCCGCGGCCTGAGCGCGCGCGAAAAGGCTTGCCCACTGCTGGTTCCGCTGGTCGAGGAAGGCTGGGTGGAGCACCCGGTGACGGAGCAGGTTGCCCGCATTTATCTGGCGGAAGCGTTCGCCGATGGGTTTAGCGACGCCGACACGCTGGTTCTCGGCTGCACCCACTATCCGCTGCTCAAGCCGCTCCTGCAGCGGGTGACGCCGGGGCATGTAAGCATCGTGGACTCGGCGGAGTCTACCGCCCGCGCGGTCGCATCGCGCCTCCAGCAGTTGGTTCCTGCGGCCACAGACGCGGAAGAACGGCGCCGGTTTCCGCGGTTTACTTTCTTTGCGACCGATTCGGTGGAGAAGTTTCGCCGGCTCGGAGCGCGTTTCCTGGGCCATCCGATTGAGGACGTGAGGCAAGTTGACCTCAAGGAATAGACGCCGGGACCCTTCCTCTGGCGACAGGGAGGCGGTTCCGGCACCAGGAATTTCCCGCGCAAGATTCGGATAGCGCTGCACTCCATTGCGCAATTAACGTATCCTGCGAGCTTTCCCGCCAACCCAACTGGAGAACTCAATCGTTTCCCATGCATCCCCTCGACAACGTCATCTGGCAGGCCCTGACCACGCGGCAGACTCAGTTTGCCGAAGGGGATGGCCGCGCCCGCAGATTTGTTCGCGAGGTCACCTTGCTGGGCGCCCTGCTTGAGGACACACCGGAAAGCTACGCCGATTTTGCGCACGTCGTCGGTACGGGAGGCACGGGAGCGTTATTTCTTGATGAGCCCTACGAACCGCGCGCGGGTTGGGAATTCGTCGCGGGGGCTCCGCTGTTGCAGATGGTTTTCGAAGACGGCAACCACTCTGCGGGCCGGGCCAATTCCGAAACCGAGGTCATCGCTGAGATCGCGGAGCTCGGCCCTCAGGATTCGCCCGAGATGATCGAACTGACGAGCCTGACCAAGCCCGGCCCGTTCGGGACGCGCACCCACGAGCTAGGTACTTACCTCGGAATTCGCCGGGGGGGGAAGCTTGTGGCGATGGCTGGAGAGCGCCTGAAGGTTCCTGGGCACACGGAGGTGAGCGCCGTATGCACGCATCCGGATCACACCGGCAACGGGTATGCCCGAGTCTTGATGATGGAGATTATGCGGCGCATTCAGGATCGCGGCGAAACGCCGTTCCTGCATGTCAGAGCGGATAATACGCGCGCCATCGATCTATACAAGCTGCTGGGATTTCGCGAGAGGAAATTTGGGCACTTCGCCGTGTTGCGAAGGGTTTAGCTCTCCTGAAGTGCTAGCTGATATTCGCGTTGCGGCGGGATCCCGGCGCTACGCCACGATCTCGGTCTCAGTACAGGTGGAAGTCGACTTCGATCTGGATCGGGACCCGCACGGGGTGCCCGTCTTTCATCGCAGGCTCAAACTTCCAGTTCTTCACAGCCTCAATAGCCTTCTCGTCGAGGCCCATGCCCAGGCTGCTCACGACCTGGATCTGGCTGGCGCGGCCATCAACGCCCACAATCAGCGATAGGGTGCAGGTACCCTGATACTTGGCCTTGCGAGCTTCTTCGGAAAATTCCGGCTCCGGCGAATATATCTGCCGAGGCGGAGAAACGCCGCCGCCTACGTGGAACAGTCCTCCACCCGTACCGCCGCCTTCACCGGGCCCAAAGCCCGGACCGTGCCCTGAACCCACGCCACCGCCTCCGCCCGAACCAATTCCGCCCCCGGAGCCCGCGCCGTTGGAGGGCAGCACGGCGTGCGCCATGGGGTCGCCCAGGTTCGGCATGGTATTCGAAGCCAGTTGCACTTGCGGCGGAATCACAACCGTGGCCTCGACCGCCAGCTTGGGATGATCATTGCGGATCACCACCACGGGAGGCGTGATCTGCGTCATCGAAAACTTCGGCAGCTTGCCTTTGCTTTGTTGCAGGACGTCGCGATCTCCGCCGCCACCCCCGCCACCCACGGCCGTCTTCGACGGTTTCAGGACCGGGAGATCCGCGGGATCCACCAGCGTGACGGTCGGTTTTGCCGTGGTCGCCAGGACTACAACGCGGCGCCCGACCAGCACTACCACCACTCCGATTGCGAACAGCAGAGTATAGTATCCAGCCGCACCTAAAGCCCCGACCTTCCAGTTCGAGTAAAAACCCCAGATGTCTTTGACCGGGATTGGCTTTGATTCCAGCTTGAGGGGCGGGAGCTTCTTCGGGAAAAAGAAGTCGTCCAGTTCGCGGAAAAGAGACTTGTACAGGGGCTCTTCGAGGGTTGTTGCCCCTAACAGCAGATGCAGTTCGGGCTCGTTAGCGGGGGCGTTCGAGTTCATTGGTTCAGATCCCATAATTACGGTCTCGGCGGCTTCTCCAGACGGCCTGGACAGGCCTAAGTTGCTCAGTCCACTTGTCGCAGCGCCCTCTGTACACAGATGATTGCCAAAGGCGGCAAGTTGCTTCGGTTTTGTCTCGAATTTGTAAATGAGATACCCGTCGGCTTCCCCAGGCGCCGAACCGGCCGGAGGGCTCTCAGCGTCAAACTGTCCTGCCTAAAATTGTACCGCGATTGGCCCCATTCCGACAGTGCATTTCAGTGCGCTTGGAAATCTCGGAAAGACATGTCCTTCCTGCGGGGGCAGAGGACCATGTGGGGCTCTTGGTGCCGAGTCTTTCGCAAGCGATCCATGCTCCGCAAACCTACGTGGAATCAAGCGGTTCGAACTTGGGTAGATCCGTGACGCCAAGGGCCGCGAGTGCTTCCGGCATGCTTGACCACTCTCAGTTTCGAGCGGTGCGCCGAAATTCCGGCCGAGGGCTGCAGTCGGTCTACCTGCGCCGCAATCGCTTGATTCGCAGTCATCACTCCCGCGTCGTCCGCCACGCCTTCGACGACCAGGACCAGCATCTTATGTTCGCTGTCGAACTCGAAGTGATACGGCATCGCGAACGCTCAGGTCCTCTCGTCGTAAATAGTACCCTGTTTCCGCCGCGTGGACGTTCTCGCCCCCTCGTCCCTATAATGAAAGATTCAATCCCCTTGGGAGACGCGACTGAGTGCCGTTTGAACTGAAAGCCACCATCAACCTGCCGAAAACTGCCTTCCCCATGAAGGCCAACCTGCCCCAGAACGAGCCCAAAATGCTGGAACGCTGGGAGCAGATGGGGATCTACGAGCGCATCCGGCAGGCGCGGAAAGGCGCGCCCCGCTACATTCTGCACGACGGACCTCCCTACACCAGCGGCCCCATCCACCTAGGCACGGCCATGAATAAGTGTCTGAAGGATTTCATCGCGAAATCGAAGACCATGGCCGGGTTTGACGCGCCCTATGTGCCGGGATGGGATTGCCACGGGCTGCCCATCGAGATCAAAGTCGACAAGGAGCTGGGCGGCAAGAAGCTGCAGATGCGCCCCATCGATGTGCGCGCCGAGTGCCGCAAATATGCGCAGAAATTTCTCGATCTGCAGCGGACCCAATTCAAGCGCATCGGCGTCTTCGGACGATTCGACCGGCCCTATGCGACGATGAATCCGCAGTATGAGTCGGTGGTGCTGTCGACGTTCTTTTCGTTTTACGAAAACGGATTCGTCTACAAAGGCCTGCGCGCGGTTTACTGGTGCATGCACGACGAGACCGCGCTGGCCGAAGCCGAAGTCGAATATGAGAATCACACCAGCCCGACGATCTGGGTGAAGTATGCGCTGCTCGATGATCCGGCCGCGATTGATGCGGCACTCGCCGGGAAAAAAGTATCGACCGTCATCTATACGACGACTCCGTGGACGCTGCCGGCGTCGATGGCGGTGGCGTTTCATCCCGACGAAGAATATGTGGCGCTGGAATCGGGCGGCGAAGTTTACATTGTCGCGTCCAAGCTGGCGGCGGACGTTGCAGCGAAGTGCAATCTTGCCGACCCGAACCCCCTCGCGCATTTCCCTGGCCGCAAGATGGAGCGGCTGAACTTTCAACATCCCTTTCTGGATCGGAAAATTCTCGGCGTGCTGGCCGACTACGTCACCATGGACACCGGAACGGGCGTGGTCCATACCGCCCCGTCGCACGGCGCCGAGGACTTCATCACCGGCATGAAATATGGCCTCGATGCCACCAGCAACGTCGACGAAAAAGGAATCCTGCGCAATGGCCTGCCGGAATACACCGGCCAGTACGTGTTCAAGGCGAATCCGATCATCGTTGAATTGCTGCGCAGCCGGGGAGTGCTGCTCCATTCCGACAAGTTGGAGCATTCCTATCCGCATTGCTGGCGCTGCCACAATCCGGTGATCTTTCGCGCCACCGAGCAGTGGTTCATTTCCATGGAAACGCCGATGCCCGGCGGGGCTGGCAAGGACGACACGCTGCGCACCCGCACCCTGGAAGAGATTAAGAAGGTGAAATGGGATCCGGCGTGGGGCGAAGAGCGCTTGACGAACATGATCCAGACACGGCCCGACTGGTGCATCTCGCGACAGAGGGTTTGGGGCGTACCCATCGCAGTTTTCCTGTGCCTGGGCTGCGGCAAGCCGCTCAAGGATCACGCGGTCAACCAGAAGGTCGTCGAGCTTTTTGCCAAGTCGGGCGCGGACGCGTGGTTCACGCCGGAGTCGGACACGATTCTTCCCGCGACAACGAAATGTCCGCACTGCGGCGGCGCTAAGTTCGAAAAAGAAACGGACATCTTCGACGTCTGGCTGGAGTCGGGCGCAAGTTATCTCGCCCTAATAGACGACGAGCCGGACTATCCCTGGCCCTCCGATCTCTATCTCGAAGGCGGAGACCAGTACCGCGGCTGGTTTCAGTCTTCCCTGCTCTGCGCCATGGGCACGCACGCCACACCGCCCTACAAAGGCGTAGTCACGCCCGGGTGGACGCTCGATGAAAAAGGCCAGGCCATGTCGAAGTCGCGCGGCAACGACGTGGACCCGGTCGACATCGCCAGCCGGCTGGGCGGTGAAGTGGTGCGCCTGTGGGTGGCCTCAGTCGATTTCCGCGAAGATGTGGTTGGCTCGGAAGCCCTGATGCTGCGAGTCGCGGAAAATTACCGCAAGATTCGGAATACCTTCCGCTACATCATGGGAAATCTCGGCGACTTCGATCCACAGGCCGATGCGGTGCCGTTCGATCACATGGAAGAACTGGACCAGTACATGCTGCGACGTACGGCGGTACTCGCGTTCGCCCTTGGCAACTGGTACCACGAGTTCGCCTTCCACAAGATTTATCACCGCATCAATGATTTCTGCATCGTTGACCTTAGTGCCTTCTACTTCGATGTACTGAAAGATCGGCTTTACATTTCTGCGCCGAAGTCGCAGGCGCGCCGTAGCGCGCAGACGGCGATCTGGCGAATCGGTGAAGCTCTTGTCCGTCTACTCGCACCAATCATGAGCTTTACCTCCGAAGAAGTTTGGCAATACCTACCAAAGACATCCGATCGAGAAGAGAGCGTCCACTTGGCGACGTTCCCTTCCGCGGTTGAGATTCTTCGTGATGCGGGGAAAGCGGAGGCTGATTCGAAATCAGACGAGGACTGGGCGAGCCTGCGTGCGGTGCGCGACGATGTGCTGCAGGCACTTGAATTTGCACGAAACGGCAAGCAAATTGGCGGTGGTCTAGAAGCACAAGTCACCATCGAAGCTACTGACCCTGCGTATTCACTCCTGGCAAAGTACAGGGATCAGCTTCGATACCTCTTTATCGTGTCCGCAGTCAGCCTCAAGCAGTGGACGCCGGAGAATGGCTCGACGGGCGGCATTCGACTGCGTGTTGATAAGGCCGATGGCGCCAAGTGCGACCGATGCTGGAATTACTCCACCCATGTCGGCGAAGACAAGATTTATCCCACAGTCTGCGAGCGCTGCAGCGCGGTGCTGAAAGAACTTGAGGGGAAGGCGTCCAGCTAGGTCGAGCACTCCATTTCAACATCACAGAAAAGCATTTAACCGCTGAGGGCGCGGAGAACGGCCGCAGAGAGCGCCGAGAAAAACAACTAAGATCGAATGTCAGCTTATCGCGCACGCAGCGTTCACTTCTTCCTGGCTTTACTCGTCGTCCTGCTCGATCGCTGGAGCAAGCGGCTCGTGGCTGCGCGCATCTCGATGTACCGGCACATTCAGATTATCCCGGGATTTTTCCGCCTCACGCATACCGAAAATACCGGGGCGGCCTTCAGCCTGTTTGCCGACTCTCCGTCGCACTGGAAGACCGGCCTGCTGATCGGCTTCTCTGTGATCGCGATGATCATCGTAGCAGTGCTCTTGTGGAAGCAAGCGCGCCCGCTCACCATCACAGGAATTGCGCTCTCACTCATTCTGGGCGGAGCCGTGGGAAATCTCTGGGACCGCGTAGCCAGCGAGCGCGTGGTGGATTTTCTGCTGTTTTACGTGAAGCAGTATCAATGGCCGGTTTTCAATCTGGCGGATAGCGCCATCGTCGTCGGAGCGGTGCTGCTGGTGATCGAGATCCTGTGGGCGAAGCCTCACACCCAAGAGCTGTCTTCGTAGCCTCAGCCATCCTAAGAGCCCGCTCATCCATACCCAACCTTCCGGCGCGAGCCTCACTCAAGGCGATTGATCTGCTTGCCGATATGGCCAGCAGGAGACTTTCAATATGATCCATCCAGTCAGCAGCGCAGCCCCCGCTCAGCCCGCGGCCCAAGCCTCAACCGTAGTCCCGACCTCGTCCAAGGCGGCCGCTCAACCCAGCGCCCCGGACACGGTAAGGATCAGCACTGCCTCCCAGACTCTGTTGCAGGAATCGCTTGAAACCTCGGCGCAGACCGCCAGGGAAGCCCGCGGGGGTGATGGTCAGGCCATCCGGCTCCTGGCCAAGGAAGCCGCAGCCAAAGGCTCGGCGAAGTAACGAAAAAACTAAGGATCATTAAGGATCAAGGCTTGCGAGAACGCCGGAGGTGGTTCCCCGGGCCAACGGCGTTTTCTTACGGCGCCCCGTACAACTGCCTGTAGACGGCGGCATTGCGCATGATGGCCTGCACGTACTCGCGGGTTTCCGTGAACGGGATCGACTCCACGAACTCCGGCGAATCGCGATACGGGCCCTGCCCCATCCATTCCTCGACGCGGTCCGAACCCGCATTGTAAGCGGCCAGAGCGTGCTCGAACGATCCGCCGAACTTGTCGACCATGCCGCGGAAGTAGCGCGTGCCCAGTTGCAGATTGACCGCCGGGGTAAACAACTCAGTCGGATTGTAGCGTTTCAGATCGACCTGCCGGGCCACAACCTTGCCAGTTTTCGGCAGCAACTGCATCAGTCCGACGGCGTTGGCACGCGAAACCGCAACCGGGTTGAACTCCGATTCCTGCCGGATCAGCGATGCCACCAGGTACGGATCGAGTCCGTTGGCCATGGAAAATCTTTTCAAATCTGACCAGTAGGGGCGCGGAAACAGAGCTTCCCAGTACACCCGCGGCAGGGTTGGAATATCGACCGCAAAATAACTGGGCACCGAACGCTTCATGACCTCGATGGCGCGATCGTAATGTCCGGTGTCGGTGTAGAGTTGCGCGGTTTCGGCTGGACCCCAATTGCCGCCGCCGCCGTCGGCGCTCGCCGCCGCTTGCAATTCGCGAACCGCGAAGTCCACCAGGCCGCCGTTGCCCAGCAGTTCAGCTTTCTGCAGATGCAAGTCCTCGGTGGGAGGTTCCGACAACGTCACTTTCTCTCCGTGCTCAAGCGGAGGAATGTGATCGAGCAGGGGATATTGCCCCGGCGCCGACGCAACTTCGGGGAGTTTCTGCAGTCGCTGCCGCCCCAGTTCCGCGTAGTAATAGTTGCGAAAACGATCCGATAATTTCTGGTAATACGCGCGCGCCATGCCGGGCTGGTTGTCTTCTTCCGCCAGCCGAGCCCGCCAATACAGCGCCGCCGACGTCTCATTCGCCCCGGGATACATCCCGATCTGTTCGTCGAATTGCTTTTTCGCGTCGTCGTTTCGCCCCAGACGCAGGGTGAGCCAGGCTGCTTTCCAGTGGGCATACGAGGCTCGCGATCCGGTGGGAAAACGCTGCTGCAGTTCGCGAAAGGCGTCGAGCGCCTGGTCGTACTCGCGGTGCACCAGATGCAAATTCGCCACCGAGAGCAGCGCCTGCTCCAGCCATGAACTCGTGGGCGCGGCCTGCCGCAGTTGATCCACCGTGCGGTAGAACGTTTCATTCTCGTCCGACGACCATGCAACCTCGCCAAGAATGTAAAGCCGTTGCGCGTTTTGCTCTGGCGTCGCGCCCGCGAGCGTGGTTAGTTCTGCCTTGGCTTCGCGGTTTCGTCCGCTGCGGTGCAAGGCGTCAGCCAGCGCAAGCTCCGCGGCTGGACGCGCCTCAACTGTGGCATGGCTTGCCAGGTCGCGATATTCCTCGGCCGCATCGTTGTAGCGCTTGGCCTTCATCAGCAGATCGGCTCGCGTTTTGCGCTTCGCCGCAGTTGCAGCCGCCACCGACGGAAGTTTTTTCAGCTCCGCGTATGCCGCATCGGCTTCTGGCGACGTCGGCATGTTGTAGTAGACGTTCTCCAGCGCGTCGGACGCTTTCGCATTATTCCCAAGCGCGGCATAGGCTAGTCCTAAGGCTAGCTCGATGTCGGATCTTGCCGGCAGCCGATCTTTCTCCAGAAGCTCGGCCGCCTCTGCCGCTCGTCTCTCGGTCAGCAACGCGCCGGCGTAACTCAGATGCGCATCGCGCACCAGCAGAGAGTCCGGATAGGTCGCACTGAAGTTGGACAGCACGGCGAGGCCCTCGGCCTGATGGCCGGTTTGCAGGTAGCACGTTCCCAGCCAGTAAGCCACATAATCCCCGAGGTCCCCGGCCAGCGGCTTGGCGCGGTTCAACGGATCGATGGCTTTGGCATATTCATGGTCGAGGACGTGAGCATATCCCACGACCAGCCAGGCCAGCGCTCCGGCATCCTCTTTGGAGTGCGCCCGCGCGTAGCTTTCTACGCCGCTATAACCGGCGGGAGAACGATCTTGAATCAACTGCTGCGCCATGGGCCGCAGCGTGGTGGACGCGACGAAAGCCTGCCGGATGCGGCGCACGCGCGGAGACATGGGCCGGTGTCGGCGCGTGGCGGCGGAGTGCGTTGTGGTTTTGCTGCCCGCGGCCTTGCCGGGCGTGGTGGATGATTTCGTGGCCTCGGGCTTGTGCGGCGTGGGTTTCGCGGCGGGCTGATCTTGCGAAGATTGAACTTGCCCAAGTTGATCCGGCGCAGGCTTCTCCGGCGCGGCAACGGCTGGCTTTTCTGGAGTTTCAGCAGCCGCAGGAGTTGCAGCCTGCTGCGGAAGCGCCCACGCAGTTGAACTCGCGCCGCTCAGCAGCCCGCACAGCACACCGAGCGCGAGCACCCACCACCACTTGAGACCCAATCGAACCACCTTGATATTTTCGCACGGAGACGCGAATCCCAGAACCTGTCAGAAGATGAGAGTGCCGGAGGCAACGAAAACTCCGGGTGCCCCATTTCTCGCGCGGTCTTGGCGCGAGAAGTGGGGATTTTCGACTGAGCAAAGTCGAAGGCGCTGCGCCACCCAAAAAACCATTCCTGAAAACTGCTGCTACTTGCGGAAGCTGGCGCCCATGACTGACGTGTCATCTTCTGCCAGGCTCCGCAAAACTTCCTTCTGAAAATAATCGCCACTGGCCGCCGCGGTACTGCCGTAACGCTTTTGAAACGTAGAGCGGCTCTTTTCAATGTCTTCCTTCAGGCGATTGTACAGATCCTTGTTGCGGCGGCCTTCCGCCACTTTCGCCTGGTTGTACAGTTTGATTTCATCGACCAGCAGGCGAGCAAAACGCTGCGCCTTGCGGTGGGTGTCGGCGTCTTCCGAGGACATTCCGGCAAACGGGTCGGCAGCCGTAGCCGGAGCCGACGCCGCCCCTGCGGCGTGGGCCGCGATTTCGACCACTTCGGCCGCCGGTTCCGGTTCGGGCGCAGCTTTTGCAATATGTCTCGGAGGTTGCGCCGCGAATGGATCGGCAAAAGAACTGACGGTCTGTACCGGCGAAGGCATAGGCGCCGCGACCGGCGCACGTTCCATGCTAGGTCCGACGTCACCAATATCCTTTTGCGCCTGCTTGCGCAGCGAGGCTACTTCCAGCCAGGCGCTGGTGGCCAGCACCAGCACTTCCAGTGACGGGCCGTCGAGCACGCCCTCACTGCCACCGTCGGCGTAGAGCACGGCGGCAACTTTATCCTTGAGCACGAGCGGCAGCACGATGATCTGCTCGTTCTCCGGCCCGCCAAACTGCTTCACGAACCGCCGGTCCATTTCCGCAATGTTGGCCGGAGCCACGATCCGGTTCTGATAAGCATGGGCCGCGGGACCGCTGGTCAGGTCCAGAGGAAAATCCTTGACCGCCTCGTCGCCTCCCAGGCCTCGGCTCTGCCATCCACTGGCCGCTCCCGCTTTCACCACGAAGAGTGCGATGCGCGAGCCATAGGCGCTGCCCGCCTCGAGCAACGCCCGCAAAATTTCTTTTTGCGTGGATCCGGCGTGGATGCTGGCCACCGCCTGCACCAGATTGCCGTGACTGTGGCTTCCCGCGCGGGTTTCCGCCGGAACAACTGCGGGCGCGGGCAACTCCGCCAGAACGCGCTCCACCACCGCCGCCTGCAGCTCGGCCTGCAACTTTGGCAACTGGCGGTCGAAAACCTGCGCCACCGCACGCTCGACGATTTGCTGAAGTTCCTTGCTATCCGCCATGCTCAGAGAACCGTTCCCCATCCACGAGTCTTCACCTGCCACCCGCGCGCCGAAAACGACACTGCCCTAAGTGCTGATTATACGGCACTTGTGCGAAGCGCTTAGAGTACTTCGGTACCTGTTCGTCCGGATCAAGCCCGCTGTTGGAACTCTATCGCAAAGCTTTCTCGCCGCCTACCGCAAAGCCATTGGGCAAACAGCCGGGTTACCAAGTAGAATAACAGTTTCGATTTCGCGCGGTGGATCACTTCGAGCGTGACCTCAGTGTTCGAGTACCGCAAAATACTTGCATCGCCAAACGAATGGGAGCCATCCAAAACAAAGTAGTCGGACCTGTCAGCGAAGAGTTGACCCTTGTTCAAGCGGCTAAACGAGGCGACGACTCGGCGTTTGAAGAACTGGTTCGCCGTTACGACCGCAACGTTTTTCGGATCGCGCAGCACATCACCCAAAACCGCGAGGATGCGGAAGACGTGGTGCAGGAAGCGTTCCTGAAAGCGTACAGCAATCTGGCGCAGTTCCAGGAGCAGTCGAAGTTTTATACCTGGCTGGTCCGGATCGCGGTCAACGAAGCGCTGATGAAGTTGCGCCGGCGCAAGCCCGAGCGCACGGTCTCGCTGGACGAAGACATTAAGACGGAAGACGACTCCCTTCCCCGCGAAATCGCGGACTGGAGTCCGAACCCGGAACAGCAATACACGCAGGCTGAATTGCGTGAGATTTTGAGCAAGACCATCCAGGGCCTGCCCCCGGGATTCCGGACGGTGTTCGTGTTACGAGATGTGGAAGGACTTTCGACCGAAGAAACCGCGGCTGCACTGGAATTGAGCATCCCCGCGGTGAAGTCACGGTTGCTGCGGGCTCGCCTGCAGCTTCGGGAGCGGTTGGGTCGGTACTTCCAGAGAAGAGAGAACGGCAATGGCAAAGCCAGCGAGGCGAAGGGTTCCGATGCTAAGGCGGGCGATGTCGAAATGGACGATTCGAGTGGAGATGGCAACCAGTGAAATGCTCTGACTTTCTGCAGGAGCTGACCAATTATTTGGACGGCGTCCTCGACGAAAAAACTAAAGTTGAATTGGAAAACCATCTTTCCTGGTGCCACAACTGCTACGTCGTCTGCGACACAACCAAGAAGACCATCGAGATTTATCGCGACTCTCAACTCTACGAGTTGCCCGAAGATCTCCGCGGACGCCTGCGCTCCGCCATCATGACCAAATGCCAGCAACAGAAGAAGCGCGGCCCTCAGAGCGTGTAGGGGTCTAGTCTCCGGCTGCCTTTGCCACCTTCAGAGCGATGGTTTTGTGTTCGCCTTTGTCCACGCGAACTGACTGGCTGGAATTTCCGTACTGATTGAAAAATTCCGGGTCGCGGTAGTCCCCTTCCAGATATTCCAGGGCGATCAACTCATATTCACCGGGAGCGAGGCCATGCAGCTTGAATCTGCCCTGCTGGTCGGCAGTGTCCGACTGATACAGGTCCCGGCGGCTGCGGCGCGCTGCGTCTGGTATGGCAATCACAGCACCGCCCGCCACCGGCTGATCCCTTCCATCCTTGGCTTCGACCACGGAACCCTCCATGGTCGCGCCCTCGCTGCTCATCACGATGTCCAGAGCGTAGTTTCCACCGCTGATGTTCAAGCCGGAATTGGTTACGTCTTTGCCGCCGATCACGATCGATTGCACGAAGGAGTCGCGCGTAGACCCGGTTCCGGCCCAGGCCGAGACTCGATAGCTGCCGGCGGGAACATTCGCGAGTTCGAAAGTGCCGTCGGGCTTGACCGAAGAATCCAGTGACTTCATGTTTCCGACAAACTGACGCCACAAATCGGAATCGGTTTCGTCGGAGGCCAGAGCGACCACGAAACCGAGAAGCGATTTCGGACTGCCCGCTTTCGCATCGCCTGGGTTCGAATTACTTTCGAGGCGCAGCCGCCCATGCACGATACTGACGGGCACCGCGGAGACGCGCACGTTCTCGACATCGGAATCGACTACTTCGACCGTCTGCACCGCGGTGGAGGAACTTGCGTCTGAACTCGACTTGAAAGCCAGATAGTACAGACCAGGCGGCACGGCCCGCACTTCGAACGATCCATCTTTCTTAATCTCCGGCGCAGAGTATGAATCGTGCCAGACGCTCGCATCTTTCGAGATCAGCAGAATTTCAGCGTCGACATCGGCCGCACCGGGCAGGTTTGCCACCGAGCCACGGACGCGGAACGTGGGACCGAACACCATATTGATATTCACCGACAGTTCATCGCCAGGGCGGACTTCGATGGGCACGGCCTGATTCCTGTCGGAGCTGCCGGGATAGTACGTGGTATAGGATCTTTCCGGCCTCTTGTTCTTCTTCGTAGCTTCTTTGGGATCTGGCTCCGCCGTTTCGTCGGAGTCGTCTCTGGTCGAAAGTGCCGCGATACAGTATCGGCCGGGCTGCAGATTGGCCATCCGATATTCGCCCTGATCATTTGTGTGTCCAAACCCGTGAGGATGACTTTGGCCGGAGCCGGCGGGGCAGCGTGTCGCGGTCACGGTGACCGATGGCATAGGGTCGCCGTCGCGGTCTAGAACCTTGCCGGTGATTACTCCAGCGGGTTGCATGCGCAGGATGAAGTCGCTTAATGCGTCGCCTGATCGCAGAGTGAGCGTCTCGCTCCGAATAGTGCGGAGCTTCTGGTCGACGAGGAAAAATCCGCTATGCTCGGCGGATAGCCGGTATGGCCCCGGCTTAATGTCGGAGATGTTGAACTTGCCTTCTGCGTCGGTGGTGACGCTGTAGGCAACGTTCTCGTCCTGCGCTTCAGATGTAAGTTGGACCTTGACCTTCCTCATGGGCCCACTGCCCGGCTCCTGTATCACTTGTCCCTGCACCGTGCAGGCGGGAGGCTTCTCGGAAGGAGTTTGGGCTGAGCCCGAATGGGCAAGCAGGCCGAGCATTAGTGGCGCGAGAAAGAGCTTCATACCTAGCCTCTTACGATCGCAATATCTGGTCCCGCGAACGTCTAATCCAACTGAAAGATGCCTCTCCCGTGATTTTGGGTGTCTAAAGCTTCCTGTGAAACGTCTTTTGTTCTGCTGTAACTATATCCAGTACAAGGGTTTCGGGGCGTGTTCCCGATCTGGCACGCCTGCCAAGGAAAACACGAAACCGTTTTGTCAATTCCTGAATCTAAGTTTTTAGGAGATAACCTGCACCGACGGTTAGAGTGTAGGTAAGTCGAGCTTGTCGTGAGAAGTTACCCAGGACCGAGCCAACCAGCTCGTCGACGTGGAAGGTGAATGATGATTACCAGACTGGTGGACGCGTTTTTCGGCTGCATTGCCAAATTGCTGGATGCTTTTTTCGGCTGCAGGCACGCCCGCTACAGTTTTCCCGTAACCATTCGCGGAGCAGCACCGCGTCCTCAGGCTGCGACGTTGACCGGAACCTACGTCGCTTGCCTCGATTGCGGAAGAGAATTTCCCTACGACTGGAAGGAAATGAAAGTCATCACCTCGCCAGAGCGTCATCGGGAACACCTGGCCGAACTGGCCAAGCACGCCGCCTAGGGCGTGGAACGCAAAGCTTGCCGGCGAATCGCGCCCCAAAAGAAACTGCCCCGCCACCCGGCGAGGCAGTTTGTTCTTGTGCCGAAATAAGAACTTCAGTCGCTTGAATGCTCCGCCGGAATCGCCACCGCCGCCCGCTTTTCCATGGGCACAAACTCGCGCTCGGCATATCCGGTATAAATCTGGCGGGGTCGCGCAATCTTCTGCTCGGGATCGGTAACCAATTCCTGCCATTGCGCAAGCCATCCCGCAGTGCGCGGAATCGCGAACAGCACCGTGAACATTTCCGGCCGGAAACCCATGGCCTGATACATGATGCCGGAATAGAAGTCGACGTTGGGATAGAGCTTGCGCTTCACGAAATAGTCGTCTTCCAAAGCGATGCGCTCGAGTTCCAGCGCAATGTCGAGCTTCGGGCTGCGGCCTGTGACCTCAAAGACCTGCTCCGCGCTCCACCGGATGATCTTCGCCCGCGGATCGTAATTCTTATAGATGCGGTGCCCAAAGCCCATCAGCTTGATCTGCCCTTCTTTCACCCGTTTGATGTAAGCGGGGATGTGATCCTTGGAGCCGATCTCGTCCAGCATCCGCAGAACTTCTTCGTTGGCCCCGCCGTGCAGAGGCCCAGCCAGCGCCGAGGCCGCCGACGCCACCGACAGATAAGGATCAGCCTGCGAACTGCTCACCGACCGCATCGCGTTGGTGCTGCAGTTCTGCTCGTGGTCGGCGTGCAGAATAAACAGAATCTCGAGCGCGCGCGCAATCGCAGGCTGGGCCACGTATTTGGACTCAACCATCTTCCACAACATGTTCATGAAATTTTCGGTGTAGCTCAAATCGTTGTCGGGATAGACATAGGGGAATCCCACATTGTGCCGGTACGACATCGCCGCGATCGACGGCACTTTCCCGATGAGCCGCGAAATCTGATGCTCGCGGTTGGCCGGATCGTGAACATCCTTGGCATCCGGATACACGCTCGACAACGCCGCAATCGTGCTCACGAACATCGACATGGGGTGCGACGAATAGCGGAAACCCTCCATAAACTTCTTGGTGGTTTCGTGCAGCATGGTGTGATGCGTGATGTTGTAAACCCACGCCTTCAGTTCTTTTTCGGTGGGCAATTCGCCGCGCAGCAGCAAGTACGCCACTTCCAGAAAGGTGCAGCGCTCGGCCAGAACTTCAATGGGATATCCGCGGTACCGCAGGATTCCCTTGTCACCGTCAATATAAGTGATGGCGCTCTTGCACGACGCCGTATTCATGAACGCCGGGTCATAGGTCATCAACCCGAAATCGTCAGCGCCGGTTTTAATCTGGCGCAAATCCATCGCCCGAATCGTTCCGTTCTCGACCGGAACGGTGTAGGTTTTGCTGGTGCGATTGTCGGTAATCGTGAGTGTGTTCTCTGGCATGAATTATCCGCCCTTATCCGCGCGCTCTGAGATCAAGCATAGCCGAGCCTAGGGCCCTTTCCCAAATCCAATCCGTGATTATTACTCACAGGTCGGTGTGAGAGCGCCCAAAAGATGATTTTATGCGAAATCGGGCTTCCGCGTCGGCACCGCTCCTTGCCCTGCTGGCCCAGCGGCGCAATCTGGCTCCAGCGCTCACTGAGCGGAGACGGGCTTGAGAGCGTAATAGCCCACGCGCGCCTGCACGCTCACTTTCTCTGTGCCGGTTACCTTCACCTTCAACTTGTGAAATTTGCCATCTAGTTTCTGCGGTGAGAAGCCAAGAAGATAAATGTATTCCGGAATATCCCCGGTTTGCCGGAAGCCTTCCCGGAGATCGTTATTGTTGTGGAAGAAAATGCCGCCCGTGCCATAAGCGAGGTCGGCCAGCACCTCGCTCCGTGCGGAGCCTTCCTCGCGGTCGAGTGCGCCTCTTCCTTCCAGGTCCTCGCTGTTGCTGGCGGAGATCCCCGTCGGTCCTGTTCCCTGCACATCGAGAGTGTTGAAGACGATTCCCGCCCGCACCGCCTGATCGACCAGCGACATTTCCTTGTCCTGAGCGTCCGGAGCAGCCGTCAGAAAACCGGCGGAAATCAGTACGATACTGCGCCGGCCGGGCATCGCTGCAGCCCTTGTGATTACGTCGCTCAAGACCTGCAGGGTCTGCTCGCTTTCCAACCTGCCCATATTGACGACCTCCAGGGCTTTTGCTTTCGCCATGCTCTCGGCCGCGCGTTTGTTAACCCCCGCGCAACGCATGGTTTCGTCCACGGCGAGCGCGCTTATCCCCGCATCGCCCCGGTTCGCGATCAAATCGGCCATGTAGTAGGTAATCGAAGGACAGTCGGAGGTTACGCGTGAATGCGGCTTCAACATCCGTAACACGGATTGCAACTTCTCGCGGTCCCGTGTGAAGTCGAGCCCGACCTGACCGGAGGTCGTGAAGACGGCTGCCCGGTCCTCCGGACGCAAAGCGGAGAGATGCCGCTCCGCCGCAGTGATCACGTTCGCCAGGTCTTCGAAGGTGGTCTGCAGATCATCGAATACGAAGGCCACATCATTCTCATTTTCCGCAGCCGTCGCGGGGCTGGCGCTCGTGGCGGGAGCCGCACCCGGAGCCGGATGTGCCCGCTCCGAAGGCGCTAGTTCTCGCTCGGCCGTCTCCACCAGAAAGCTGCTGATCGGCTGCGGCTTGCGCTCATCGAAAAGCAGGAAATCTTTCTTGCCCAGATTTCCGATCGCGTGTCCTTTTGTGTCGCGCACGACTACGCTCACGGGCACGAGTTTCACGCTCACTTTGAAAATGGTTTCGGCCGGTGTATCTGAAGCAGGCATCGTTTTGTTGGCGCGCGGTTGCCCGGCATTCTGCAGTTCGCGACTCTGCTGCTCTGCAATGTGTTGCCGCTGTTTTTCCAGCGCCCCCATTTTCCAGATTGCGCCAATGGTCGCGTACTCCAGTTCCTGTGCTTGCTCGCTGGCCAGGCGTTCGGCATCCTCGCGAATCGCCTGCTCCCGCAGAATGGCATAGATGGTCTCGTTCTGCTCCCACTCACTCTTCCGCGACTCGGCGGTCGCAGCCTCGTCCGAGGACTTGTTGCCCGCATCCCCCGCGACGTTCAGCACCATACGCGCTTTCGCGCGAAACTTGTGGCAAGCTCGAAATTGCACCAGATTGCGCGTCGGCTCCGTGCCCTCGTTCTTAATGGCGATGGTCGAATCGGCGGGAAGCACGAAGGCCGTGCCATCCCCGAATACAACCTCGTCGTAGTCGGTCACCACTTCGGCACTCTGCATGGGAAACCCTGTCGGCAGGTTCTTTGCCGTCGACCGGAAGCGCAGCACCGCACCTGTCTTCTGGTCAACCCACAGCTCGCCGTCGTATGGCGGAGCGGCTACCTGACCCTCACCTTGCAGCTCCCACAACGGTTCAGTCTGGCGCGCGATATGGTACGCAAAGACCCAGGCCGGGTGCTTCCCTACCCGGTTTTCGCCCGAAAACCCAAACGCTGGATGATTGCTCACATGGAAAATGGCGCGCAGGTTGGCCTCAAACTGGCCGCTCGACCACAGACCGGCCGCTTTTCCCACCGCACCCGGTGACGGCCGTCCGTTCACTCTTACATCGCTGTACGACTCGTTGCCGTCTTCATATCGTATGGTCGCTGTGATGAGGTCGATCGGTACGCGATTGTGGCCCTCGTAGCGGGAGGTCTCCTGCTGACAGATAAAATTGGGCATCTCTCGGGGCAAGGTGATCGCATACTCGCACACCCCGCGCAGCGCGTCGGCGTGAGCTATGTTCCCCGGCAGCCATCCACAGAAAGAAGAACTGCTGCTAGAAACCTCGCCTGGTGCGGGAGAGGATGATTCGGCCCCGGCTGCGATCGGCTCAACGACTGGTTCCCGATTGCCGTTTCTCAGGTCAGCCATCACCTTTCCGCTGATGAGTTCGATCGCCTGCATAACCGCTTCCCGCTCGATTACCATCCCTTCGCTCTCAGCGATGCCGATGGACATCGATGCCCCATCGACCGCGCGTCGAAGTTGGTAGTCCACGGTTGCAACCTGAACCGCCTGGAACCCGCCGGGGGTGCCGTTCTGGGGCTCAAATTTGTTCGCGTCCTGGAGTTGCCGCACCTGGCTGTAGAGCACGAACTGGCAGTTCTTTTCTCTGGCTTCGGCGATCGCCTTGCCGCCTGGAGACGCATCCAGCGCCACCGCCTGCACTTGCGCCTTCAGCTTCTTATCGACCTTGTGCTGGTTGAGCGCTTTCACCAGCTGGCTTCTCAACTCAACGCTCGATACGCCTTTGGTGCCACCGCCCGGCGTGGTCACGCCAATGCGGACCACGGAGACTTCCTGGGCGAAGGCGGGCAGGCAGAGAAGGCAGATGATTGTGAAGAGGGCGCGCGGGGAGGAGCGGCTCATAGTCAACACTCGAAGTATTTCTGAATCAAAACAAAACCGGCGGCCGCGGCCGCCGGTAAGACTAGTTGGATCAAAATAAGTGAGCGGCCTGACAGCCGGAGAGTCTGCCTTCGTTCGTATTAGTTCGACGAGTCATCCCGCCGCTTCAGCGTCGGCCGATCATCGTCGCTCTTAGTGTCCCCCGATTTGTCGTCGGGATTCGAAGTCCGCCGTAGGCTGGGTTTGTTCGAATCTTTCTCGTCGATGACTTTGTGCTTGTTCTCGATCGCCGCCAGCCGCGCCTTCACCTCGTCAAACTCCGACGTGGTTACTACGTACTGCTGCTTGGCGGGAAGAATCTTGCGAATCTCTTCCTGCGATTTTTCGATCCGGTCCGGAGTCTGCGGATGGGTGTCAAAGGCTTTCGACAGCGTCCCCGGCTTCTTTTTCTCCATCGCCTGAATCTTTTCGAAGAACGACACAAACGCCGATGGATCATACCCGGCGCGGTACATATACTCGATTCCGAGATAATCGGCCTCAGCTTCGAAGCCGCGCGAGAAGTGCAGGAAGGTCAGCGGAATGCCAAGCCCCATGCCTTCATAGATCCCGTATCCCAGCGCGCCGCCCATAAAGATGGCCGGAAGCGATGCCATCTGCAACAGGTTCATCCGTGTCATTTCGCGTCCGTAGTGGCAAGCGGCTACATGGGCGATCTCATGCGCCATTACACCCGCCATTTCCGCTTCTTCGTCGGCAGCCAGAATCAGGCCAGAATTTACATAGAAAAATCCGCCGGGCAACGCCATGGCGTTAACCACGTCGGAATCGATAACTTTGATCGTAAACGGCACCTGCGCGTCGGAATTGCGCACCAGGTTCTGTCCCACCCGGTTCACATACTCGGTGATCACGGGATCGTTGACCAGTTTGATTTGCGACTCGATCATCTGCGAATAGCGTCGCCCCTGGGCTACCTGGCCTTCCACGCTGTACCAGTTGCCCACACCGCGCCCGCAACCTACGTTGCGGTTCCCTACGGCATCGACGTCGGTCTTACCGCCGTTGTGCTTGATCTGGCTGTCGTCGGCCGTGGGCAACGTCGCCGGCTTCTGCGCAGGTGCATTCTGCACGTCGCCGGACTTCGGCTGATCCTTGTCTTCATCGGAAACCTGCGCCATCGTCCAGGATCCCGCGCTGAACGCCGCCAATGCCGCCGCGATTGCCAGCCACCTGAGTTTCATAGGGGTACTCCTTAACCTCGATTATACGCCCGGTCCACTAGACACCAAGGCCAATCTTGGTCCGTACGGATTAGACGCGGTTCGACCGCTCCGAGTTACCTGCCGAGACGGAAAAACTGCCGATCGCCATGGTCAAGCTGGGATTTGGGGGCCAGCGCCAGCCCATGCGGGGGCAGGCCCCCGGCTACCTTGCCCTGAGTGCCCATGGGCTGCGGCCCACCTGAGGAAATGAAAATCCGGGTGCCCCATTTCTCGCGCGTCCGTTGCGCGAGAAGTGGGGATTTTCGACAGAGCGAACCGAAGGGTCGAGCGCCAGTTCGAAGGGTTCTGTCGCAGCACTGGCAAACTCACGCCCGCAGTCGTACCATAGCGCCTTCCGTCGATCCCGACCGCCGCCATTTCCTCTCGACCGCCGCCACCGGAGTCGCCGCTTCCCTGGCCTTTGGCGGCAACCTCCTCGCCCAACTCGAACAGACTCCGCCCCTGCCCGACCGTTCCCTGCTCGACAAAAATGAAGACGCTTTCTGGGCGGAAATGCGCCGCCAGTTCATTATTCCCGCCGACGAAATCTATCTCAACAACGGCACCGTCGGTTCCAGCCCCTCCCCCGTCCTGCGCGCCATCTTCGACGGCTACAACACCACCGAAAAAATGGACCCGCAGGATCCCGAGGACTACCCCATCTGGGGCTACGCCGCCTGGAATGAGTTCCGCGACCCGCTCGCCGAATTCGTCGGCTGCAAGCGCGACGAGATTGCCCTGCTGCGTAATGCCACTGAAGCTAATAGCTACATCGCCAATGGCATCGACATGAAGCCCGGCGACGAAGTCCTCATGACCGACCAGGAACACCCCGGCGGCGAACATCCCTGGGACCTCAAGGCCAAGCGCTACGGTATTGTGATCAAGAAGGTCACACTTCCCCGCCCCGTGAAAGACGCCGCGCAGGTTCTGAATCTGTTCAACGACGCCATCACGCCACGCACCCGAGTCCTCTTCTTCAGCCACATCACCACATTCTCAGGAGTGGTGCTTCCCGCGAAAGACCTCGCCGCCCTAGCCCGCACCAAGGGAATTCTCTCTGCCGTCGATGGAGCCCACGTCCCCGGCATGATGCGCCTCAACATCAGCGACCTGGGCTGCGATATGTATTCCGCGAGCCCGCACAAATGGCTGTTCGCCACCAAAGGCACCGGCTTCTTATATGTGCGCGACGAAGTCATCGACCGCGTCTGGTGCACCATCGCCACCGAAGGCTGGGACGACACCAAGCTCCGCGCCGAACGCTTCCAGCGCATCGGTAGTTCGAACGTGCCCGCGCTGTGGGGACTGCGCGCCTCCCTCAAACTCGCCAACGACATTGGGATGGACCGTATCGAACGCCGTCATCGCCATCTCGCCGACTACATCCTCGACGAAATGAAAAAGCGCGGCGCCGAATCCTGGACCTCTCCAGATCCCGCGCTTCGCTGCGCAATCGTGAGCGTGAATGTCCCACCTGTCCCGCGCATGGATCTGGAAAACTGGCTATGGAAGACCCACAAGATCCGCATCCGCGGCGGCGACCCCAACAAGCTGCGCCTGTCCACACCGTACTACCTGCAAAAGAAAGACATCGATCGCTTCCTGGACAAGTTCGACGCGTACAAGCGGGAGAAGAAGCTGGGCTGACCATCAGGTGGTCATTTCGACTTGACCATGTCTGTTACAATATGTCCATGAAGGAAATTTCCGCGGCGGTCTTCAAGGCCCAGTGCCTCACTCTGATGGACGACGTGCGCTCCACCAAGCGCCCGCTTGTAATAACGAAACGCGGCAAACCGGTTGCGAAACTGGTACCCATTGATGAGCCGAAGGATGACTTCATCGGCAGGCTAACGGGTGTGTTTCAAGTGGTCGGCGATCTCGAATCCGATCCGCCGGACGAGTGGGAGTCCGCATTTTGATTCTGCTGGACACGCATGTCCTGTTTTGGGCGGTCGACAATTCGAAGTCGCTTTCCCGGCCCGCCGCTTCCGCGATCCGCCGCGCACGCAAGCAAGGGGGGATCGCAATTTCTGCCATCACTACTTGGGAACTCGCTTCCATGCTGGCGCGCGGGCGCATTCGTCGTTACGGTACGCTTGAATCCTCACTCAACTTGCTGATCGAGGGCGTCACCGTGCTGCCGATTACGCCCGAGATCGCCGCCTTGGCAACCCAATTCCCACGCGACTACTCGGGCGACCCCGCCGATCGCATCATCGGCGGGACCGCCCGCGCCGAAGGCCTGACCCTGATCACGCACGACGAGAGAATCCGCCGCAGCCCGCTGATCAAGACGGTGTGGTAGCAGGCATTATTTAGGATCAAGAAAATGGGAACACTCATTCAGGCCGATTCGGATGCACGCGAACTAGTGACCGAGATTCTCGAAGAGACCACGTGGTGGAGCACGCTTAGGGTCTTGGTGGAATTCCTCGATGCCAAGCACGTGGTGAAGGTTCGCGCGGAATTCGGCTATGTCTTGGACCGCGACCTCGCAGGAAAGCAGCAAGTATCGGACGAGATCGTAGAGTTGAAGGATCTGGAACGTTTCATCAAGGCGGGGCTTGAAGGAGGGACAATCGAATGGAACCGATCTTCAGACTTCCGCTTTCGCCCGCTGGGCCTAAACTTGGCGTTCATGCTGTGCAACGATGCCGACCTGCATTTTGCGTCGGCCGACGCAGAACTCCTCACTGAATTTGCACAAAGACTCCGCAAGGGCGGAGTGAAGGTTTTCGACTCTGGCAGACTTACTTAATGTCCCGCGCCGGACGGCGACCCGCGCGACGGTGACGAAGCGACCGGCCAGCGTGCATTTGTGGCGGCAACGTTATCAAACCATGAAGCCGTGGCCGGCGAAGCCAACGCTCGCCGCGCCGCTCGCGGGAATGCGTCCTTACGCTTCGCCCTAACTACAGGGCTTCGCTTCAGGACGCATTCCCGCGAATAACATCAATCACATAAGGGGACAGCTCTAATGAGTTAACGATGGGGACATTTCTAACGAGCTTTGACACATCACCTTGCCCCACATGTCGGTAGCAAGTTAAAATGTCCGGTTTTTGTAGCAGGTGAAATGTCCGGTTTCAAAGTTGTGCCCTCGCCGAAAGGGTTGGGTTGGTTTTGGGGATGGGGTTGCAGGGGAAGGGGGCAGTTCCCCTTCCCCTGCTCAGCTCTGTAGAAGCTTTGGCCGGCAAGGGTGCTCCTCCGGCGTCATAGCGACCCAGACAATGCGGTCCGTGGGTGAGACTCAAGGTT